>Ga0209629_10000935_pt1 | contig 17354 bp, 12 predicted proteins | sample TergutCu122P5_FD_187286 | JGI IMG/M metagenome (GOLD analysis project Ga0209629, IMG submission 187286) | Cubitermes ugandensis P5 segment gut microbial communities from Kakamega Forest, Kenya - Cu122 P5 (SPAdes) (version 2) | ecosystem: Host-associated > Arthropoda: Insects > Digestive system...
TTGTATATACATTTTCATTACTTTAATGTTCCTCGCAAAAAAATAAAATATGACTGTAACGTAATTCTACATCTTCAACAGTACAGTCGTAGACTGAACTTGTTTCGGTTTTTTTTGGACATGTTTTATTCTCACAAACACTAAATTAAACTCTTATTGAATTACACATTTCAAAAGTTATCTGTGCTCCATTGGCAAGGCTAGAAATGTGAATGACACATATTTCTGTAGTTATTTTTTTCTTTGTTTTCTAGAATCCTGATTTAGAGGGTTCATGTTCGAACGTTAAACTCCTTGGTGCTTGCAGGCCGTAGTGGGCCAAGAGATATAATGATGGGCTAAATGATTGGAAAAATTTACAGAAAGAAACTGTTGAGTGTATGATGGGTGTGCTTGGGAGGAATCTGGACCAAGGGTGGATTTACTCTTGCCCTAGTTTCAGGGTTGGGGTGGGGGAGAGTGAAGTACTGTTGTTAAGAGGTGCAACTCTAATATTAGCTTGCCAAACAAATTCATTATTGTTCTTCTGTGGGTCCTTCTAGTAGCCAATAACACATTTTTAAACATGTGCATTTTAATTCATATTTTAGCTTCAAATTAAGCAAACGTATCAGTGTCTTTGGTTAATATATACACGATGTGATTGTTCGTAATGAATGGAAGACAGAAACACAACAAATGCACAAATTAGGGGAAAGTAAAACAACTCAAATTATGATGGCAACTGTACATCACATCAGTTCCGGAGCAGGACGTACAACACTTCAGGCCACTTGATTTTTGTTGGACAGAGTGTACACATGGTAGGCATAACTTAAACAAACACACACACCGATACATGCCAACTATTGTGCGTATGTCAACTCCTTTCTGGATTCCCACAGTGCCCAGCAGCTTCAGGAGTGCTGTGCATCTGTGCTGATGGGGGCACAGAGTGAATGTGTGTGTGTGTGTGATATGGTAGAAAGTTTTCAATAGCAGTGTTTTGGTTCATGCAGGTGGGACTGCCCTAATGATGGTGAAGTCCACCACTGCAACATGTTGGAATGCAGTCTGACTGTACAAGAATTTTTTTAAAATCATTATATGTGCATTTTGTTTGAATAACTGTTAGGTAAATAACATAATATTCAGTGATAACTGGGTGTGTTTCAACAAAATCCTGAAAACCAAAACATTTAAAGTTAGAAGAATCTCAGTCCTACAGAAAGCACAACACAGAAAGAATCATATACTACCAGTACAGAATCTGTATCTTTCATGACAACTGAATTCAACAGAACTTTCTTTGTAGTAACTGCATCAGGTGGCTGAACAGCAAGTAAACCAACATTTCTAGAACCATCTCAGTCTCACCATCACAGGACAGATGTTAAAATCTTGGTTTACTCACAACTCAACCACAATACGTGTGTGATAGCTTACGAAAGTATTGTAGGATATACAACCAGTGCTAAAAATGGGCAAAGGGTCATCACGCTCTCATCAATGAGCCAACATGAATTTCTTACCATAACCTTTCAGGAATGCATCCCTAAAACACACACTAAATAAGTATGTTATTCCTTTTTGGCAGAACATGAAGGTTCAATGTCAGCTCCATACAACCTTACAACCTTTTCTCTAAGATTCGTCTTGATGTTCCCTTCCCACCTTCTTCTCTGTAATCCATGTGCCCACTAAATTCATTTCATGTCTCCCACATTGAAACCATCACAACCTCCTTCCTACCAATATTTCAATAATAGCCTATATATTATATAAATTACCAAGTGGCTTGTCATATAACAGCATAGAAACTGGCAATTTACTTTCAGCCATCTTATATCCAAACATTTTCCTGAGCAGTCTGTTTGAAACACGTTCCTTCCTTGATGTAAGAAACCAGACATCACAGCCATACAAAACAGATGGCAAAAATATATAATTTGATTCTACGTCATTTGGATAGGATGTTGAAGTTTATGAACTGCATAAAAACAGGCCACTCTAAGCTTCATTTTTATCTTACTTTCACCACATGTCACATTTTGGTTTGTTACGTTGTTCCCTCAGACTTAAAGTTCCGCTCCCTGATGATGGCGCTACGTAGGTTACCAAAACGTGTAGGAGTGCAAAAGCTAAGCCTTGTGCAGTAGTTGGAAATGAAATTAGTGCCTTGAAGTTCAGAAGTTTTAAAATACAAGACGCCATGCACGTGCACGTGCGCGCACACACACACACACGCGCGCGCGCACACTCACAGTTTCATTATGATCAGGATGTGTGAACACAGAGATTTTCAAGCTTCACAATAAATATGATTCCAAACCTCATATTTTATACATTTTTTCATTCCATGGTTAACATGATATCAGCAACAAACACACTTAAACCACACTTTGCACAAATACAACAGAGTATATGTGTGGGGTAGCTGCATGTAAATTCATATTAATGAATGCAGGGAGGAACCACATGACGAGATGACTGCTGCCAGGCATTAAAAAGTCTCTTCCTTGGAAACTACTCCTGTGATAATATTTTAGGCTTTAAAAGTTGCCACACAGTTATTTGGAAAAGTTGCATTCAAATTATTCTGCACACAATATGACCTCCACAGCTTTTAATATTGCTATTCACAATGAATAACATTTGCAAAATGTTGGTTAACTTCTCAAAATCAAATCATAAAGTTCAGAGATAAATGTTTTGTTCACTGCAACATACAAGGTGCCTAGATACCACCCCTCACAGTATGACACATGATACATTCTGACCCTTCAAACATGAATTTAGATGTCTTAGTTTGCCTTCACAAGTTACAGCTAACATGGAGAAAATAAAAGAGTAATTTGAAATTTATGAGCATCCCAATTTTTATTACTGAGGCATGGTTAGAACTGAAACATGGTGTCAAAGTTTTTTAAGCTTTCCACACCATGCATTCTTGCAGTCAATCACTTCTCTTTATTCCAACTAAATGCACATAATATTGTAACTAGATGGCCTTTAGCTTAACAATCATGATGTCTACTAACACTACAGGTACAGTAATTCAAGTAGTAATACACAACACTCCACCAGAATTACCTGGTCAGACCACCACACCCGGTCATGTTCTTCTAGCTACAAACATGTTGCTACTCTTTTCCCCAGTTTCTGTCTGCTTTACTTCTTGTGACTCACATACACCAAATCACACAACAATGGGTACACTTCAAACCACCCAATCTACTTCTTCCTCTCGGACAACTCTACAACAGAAAATCAGAACTGCAAATATCTCCAACCACACGCACGCCTCTCATCTCCTTCCCACACTCCAATGGCAGCCCTGATCAACACTCACTCACTCCACTCTGCTCCACTATCTCTCTCTCCACTCCATGCAACACACATATCCCACGGCTCGGCCACTTGCCGTCCCCAGACTCGCTGGTCAGCACGAAAATAACTGCCCTCCAGCCAAATACCTCTCTTATCGGCCACATGTCTTCCTTGTACGTTTGACTTCTTTCTTGCTGGAAGGGTGTTGAGCCATGACTCACGGGCCTTGCAGATCATTGCATTACAAGGGGCAACGACACAATGTTACAATATGTTAAATACATATATTTATCTCCAGTTTCCTCCTACATGTTTTGTTGTTTGTTACACCATCTTCAGGGAGACCATTGCATTACTTGCTCAAAAACTACATGCTTTTTGCAATGTTGTTATGCAGGTTGTGCTATAAAATGTACAATATACCTTGTTTTAAATTTGCAATGCTGTTACAATGTTTAAAACAATATGTTTTTTGTCATTATGTATTTTAAAAATGATAAAAGTCTTAGTTAAAATCCTTAGCTGTAGCACATTAATGTCTGTTAGCTCCTGCTAATTATTATGTATGTTGGCAATATATTCAGCCGTGTTTGGGTCTGTAATGGTGTAGAGATCTTGTTGTTTTGTTATTCCTCTACCTTTGAGTGCTGGTGGGTAGTGATAAAGGAAAAACGTAACAACAGGAATGGGGTCCTCTCAAGATCTCTACACCATTACGGACCCAAACGCAGCTGGATACAGTGACCACATATATTGCCAACATACATAACAAATAGCAGGAACCAACAGATATTAAAGTGACACAACCAAGGATTTTAACAGACATTTTTAAGATTTTTAAGATATACAAGGATGAAATACATATTGTTTTAAACATTGTAACAGCACTGTAAATTAAAAACAACAAGGTATATTGTACATTTTATAGCACAACCTGTGTAACAACAGTGCAAAAAAGCATGTAGTTTTTGAGCAAGTAATGCAATGGTCTCCCTGAAGATGGTGTAACAAACAATAAAACATGTAGGAGGTAAATGGTGATAAATACATGTATTTAACTTATTATGTGCATTTACTTGGAATAAAAAGAAGTGATTGAAGGTTTCATAGGTTTAGCCAGATTACAATGCCTTAGGGATCATTTAATTTACCAAATAAAAATATGCCTTCTAAATGTTCAATCAAACCTACATATGATACTCTGCACCATACTAACACTGTTCACCATACAGTTCATCCCTTACTTCCAATCTCACCACAGACAACAATTGAACCTGTATCAAAATGAATGATAACTGCAATTTTCTGGACATTTAACAAGCTGTGAAATGTACACACAACAGAAGAATTCTGGCACATTCTGTCTTCTGCATGATTACCCCAAAAACCATGAGACTTGCACAAAGATAGTTACTATACATATGTGTATAATTTTTCTCTAGAATTTCTGTTCCAAATATTTTTTTCCCTTTAATAAATGCGTAGCAAGTTAGCCTCAAAATGTATACAGCCATGCATATAGGTCTTAAAGAAAAGTGTTGTTACTGTTAAACAAGTGTAAGTATCTTAAACTTGGATGTGCTGAAAAATTTTGGTCAACTTCCTCCAACATGAAACTTCATGAAAATCCAGCCACCATTTCCACACTGTGAAATGCAAACAGGTGGAAATACAGACGAGAAAATAACAAGCACATTTTTGCAACAGACCAAAAAAGCAGTGCAGTTCCTAAATACCAGATGGCAGGCATGTGACATGATTTTGTGGCTTCCAATTACAAACTGAAAGCTGAAACTTGAACCAAACTTCCTTATTGCAATTTTACATCCAATTCTAGTTGTACTCTTCTATCATATTTAGCTGAATGTACAGTTACTGCACAACTCACACGTCTCTGCAAGATAGCCTTCAGGCACATGGCACTCTCTGCCAATGCCAGCGATGTCTGAGCATCAGAGAGATCAAATGTGGACTTGAGGGGTGCCATAAAGCATGCAGGAACTATGTTCTTGTATATAAACTGTGTGAAGCCATCAGGCTGCTCTTTCCCACCCCATAAATCCACCAACTTCCTAAGGATTGCGAAGCATGTTTTCTGAGCCTGAAAATAAAAACACATGTAAATATCTTGAATGGTTTATCAGTGCAAGATTTACAACTTGTTACTTAAACAATGCTGTATAAACTTCAATAGTTATTTAGCAATCAATGAGATGAGACAGTGTTAGTGCTATTCAAGGTAATTCTGCAACTACAGTGGTATTAAAAGTGTGTGGTCCATTTCAGAGTAGTTACTCAGCATTTGTCCACAGCAGATGGAAAACTGATCATGGTTCACCTGCCAATGTTTTAGTGAAGTTAATAATCACATGATGGTGCACTACACATGACTGCATGCATACTTCATACAGAACTTAAACAACTACAGACTTTTGTTTGAAACTGACCACTATTGTATAATTTTAATATCACAATATTGTAATTTTTAGGTTAGACACCAATTTTTATATATTTTAGAATTTCAACATTTTAAACACGTCAATACAAGCAGTGTAATACCCAGACTAATGCAGTGGGCTTACATTCCTTAGTCTTATTACTCCCTGAAGATGACACACCGGTACCAAAACATGTAGGAGTTTTAATAATTATTATGAATTATATTTTATTAAGTGCACCACCACGACCGCCACCGCCACCAATGTCAGTTCAACAAAATGAACTTGCTTATCAATAATTTTTTCCAGCAGATCTCATTGTTATGTAATTTCTATTTGAATGAATTTGCTTCAATGCGATTCAGCATAGGCGATCCATGGATGCACTTATCTTCTGTAAGAGGCTAGCTGAAAGAGATGTCACCGTCATGCCATCAGTCAAATGTGTATGAAATGATTGCACTGGAGATACAGTCATGCTTCTCACTTAGTTTACTCTTCAACAGCATTTGAATTGAGTGAGAAATGTAAATCTACATCACTTCATGCAATACAAATGAAAAACTGGTGACAGACAACCAGTACTGAAGAAAAAGTAGACATAAAAAGCCAACTTGAAAAAGGTGACCAAATTGTTGATGTATGCCATAATGTCAAACTTGCTGATGGCAGCATTTGTACAATTTGTGATAATGCTGACAGAATTACAGAAAGTGCTAAGTCAGGAACTGAAATGTTTGTTTGTTTGTGTAGCCAGACTACCACAGTCCTATCGGAATGAACCATACCAAAATCTACACGAGTTTCTTACATTTTATTACACTATATATAAATAAATATATTGTACAGAAATGTTTATATACCGTATATACAGTACATATAGACGAGGGGGGACCCAAAAATAACCGGATTTATTTTTTTTAAATGGTTAATTAGGTTTTATACTATTACAACTCTAGTCTCCTTCAAAGTACTCTCCTTTTGACTCGATACACTTGTACCAACATTTTTCTCACTGCTGAAAACATTTCTGGAACTCTTCAGTGTTGATGTTGTTCAAGAAGTCCAGCGTTTTCTTTTTCACTTTGCTGACATCAGCAAAATGTTTCCCTTTCATCTGGCATTTCACACAAGGGAACAGGAAAAAGTCGCATGGCGCAAGGTCAGGTGAATAGGGAGGATGAGGGATAACCGTCATGTTTTTTGCCAAAAACTGCTGCACACTCAAGGCCATGTGGGCAGGGGCATTGTCGTGGTGAAGGAACCAATCACCGCTGCTCCACATTTCTGGTCATTTTTTCCCGTACACTACCACGTAATCTTTTCAACACCTCCAAATAAAATTGATGATTCACAGTTTGTCCAGGAGGAACAAATTCCTTGTGCACAATTCCATTAGCATTAAAAAAAACTAATCAACATGACCTTAACATTTGATCAAACTTGCGTAACCGTAGCAACAAGTCTCATCTCTGGTCACAACTTTAGAAAGAATCTGTGGGTCATTTCCAACTTGTTCCCTTAAATTGTAACAAACACTCAAACGACTGTTTTTCTTATCCTCTGTCAACAACCGGGGAATGAATTTTGCGGAAACACATTTCATATTCAAATCTTTCGTTAACATTCGTTGACATGAACTCCAGGACAAACCAGTTATCTCAGAAATCTCATCAATGGTCCGAAGACAATCTGCATTGATTGCGTTGCGAACTTTATCAATATTTTCATCATTTCGGCAACTTGAAGGTCAGCCAGGTCTTGGCTGGTCCTCACATGATATTTCACCCCCTTTGAAACGTGAATACCACTCGCACACTTGAGTCCTACTTACAGCTTCTTGCAGCATTAAAACAGTTTCAGCAGCTGATTTCCCTAACAGAAAACAAAAATTAAAGCACACTCTTTGTTCTCTATTATCAGCCACCATAAAAGTTGCCACAACAACAACAGTCAACCTAAATTGACGCCACGCGGCAGACTGCTAGAGTATTGTGTTGACCCGCAACACCTAGTGGTGCATCGCACAAGTACTTCTAGTTCGTGCGCCAAATTTAAAGTCTGGTTACTTTTGGTTCCCCCCATGTATTCCACAGGTCCATACATCCACTAGTGGTATAGTCATATACTACATAGGATGAGGTTGTCAGTCCCCCTACAATCCAGGAAATACATTGTTTTAAATGCAAATTTTTGTACTCCAGTTGTGTGATGATTTTCAGGTACATTACCCTGGTGTAAAATGTGACCTGCCTGTATTCTTGTACATACGGGTTGCTGCTGCCTGTTGGAAATTTACAATCTTAACATTTTTCAATATTTTCTGTGCATCAGACAATTACTGATGTAAGTCCAACAAAATTCACTTAAGATTTTCAATAAGGAACAACAATACTTAGAGCCTGTGTCTTAATTTCTCTATTGGAACCACTTTTTTCACTGCAATCAGAATCTGTAAAATTTGCCACACCTTCATAATGCACACAAGCATATTACTCAACAACCTCTTTTGATATGCCATCATCTTTGAATGATGATTACTAACAAATGAATCTAACACAAATTAAATTCTAGGCATATGTCCTTTCTCTCCACTTGTTAAATGTGTAGATTTCAGATCCTTTCTCACAATTCATGGCACCAAAAACTGTGGCTTCCAGTCAGGTTCTTTCATGCAACTGGCTGAATGGGAAATTACCAAACGGAAACACACTACATATCCTGCGTGTTATTCATCTCACATACTGTAGCCAGACAACAGAAAGTGAAGTATCATGTACATACCAAGTTAATCTGTATATTTTCCACAAAGAAATTCAACATTTTCAAAACTTTCACTATCAGGTCTTCTCACCAAAGACAGCACTGGTGGCAATGCTAGGCGGCTGGTATCCCTAAATAATGTTGTGTGACTCAGACATACTATTTATTCTCTCGTCATCATGTGAATGGGTACCTGTTGAGACCAACAGCAGAATTCCTAAAAAATCTTCTGAAATCTTCCCTTGGCAATCTATTTTCAGAAAACTCACTTTCCATTGCATTTCTTTAAAAATGTGACACTGAAAAATACAACATTCACAGCTGTGGTTTACTATCAGGTTTAGCCTCTGCATCTGCAGCCAACTGTGAAGTTGTAGTTGTCATAGACAGCACGACACAGTTCACACTCAGACAATAACACTGCCTTGAACCTGGAACCTAACGTCATGGCAGTAATGTCTTCCTATAAAGGAATATGAGAATGTAGAGAGCCTTGCACAGGATGTGGAATGACACTGCACTCTTGTTTTCCGCACTACTGCTTTATAAATGAAGCAGAGATAAATCCCAGAGAGAATTATTCAGCTCAGCCAGTAGCCTATAACTCCCTTGTGATCTCTTCAAAATGTTTAACACCTGAATTCATGTAGATGCCTTCTTACATTCACTTATGCTGCAACAATTCACTGAGAATTATACTACATATGCAACTGTGATAAATGAGTCTTCTGTGCTGAAGAAATAGGCAGCAAGTTCCTCTGAAACACTGGTAACTACCCACCAGACTACACATCATCATAACACAGAATAAAGTTCTCTTCATTCACTTCTGTGAGAATCTCAACTCTAGCACAGCTATCTGGCAATTCTTAAAGTTCAAGACCAAAATACAGCAATGTTCAAGTCCATGAAAAGAGTCTCTTTTCTTGATTGCGAACTCAATATTCTCTGCCTGTAAAGCCGGTGGACTAACAAGGCCGGAGGAGGAGCTATTATGAAACTACTTGTGGTTCTATCACGTAATTTGCCGTGAGAAATCAAGCAAATTAATGAAAAGCTAGAGTGAAGGCAGCTGGCACCATGATTAAGGCTCAAAACAAACAACACATCCACTTCATTACCATTTGAGCTAACTCACCACTGGATCTGGAAAATCCACAGCTCCACGAATAATACTCATCATCACTTGCTCCAGGAACTGACTGTCCTGTGCATTCAGCACTTCTGAAATGTTGTTGGTAACAATGGCAGCAATGAACTGGAAGTAGTTGCGTTGAAGTAGCTGCTTTTCCCGTTTCCCTTGCTCATCATTTTCTTCTACAGGCAATGACAGCGTAGAGAAGATTGCATTCACAATTGGCATGAAAACTTGCTGCAGGAATGGAATCACTTCCTTCTGAAACATCCAGGACAACTGCTCTTTTCAGTTGTGGTGTACCCTAGCCAATCTGATTCATTGGAGAAACATTTGCAAACGTCTACAAGATACACTGGCTTAAGGCCATCTTTATTCATGTAACCTGAATGAATTATGACACATGCGACACAAGCAATCAAATACATTTTTGACCCAAAAAACACAATGCTTCGAAAGCTAGTTCTGCTTCCACCACGAAATACAATATAGAAATTATGAAACCAAGCCCCTGATGGTCAACAGAAAGCAGTGAACCCTTATCTCTAGACCCAACACAGTTGGTTACCTAACTTTGCATTTTATCTGATGAAAGAGGCAAACACTAGTGGAGTTTCTCTAACAAGAATTGTATGATGGAAGGTCAAACATAAATGTCACCTCAATAACACACCAGCTTGAAAAACTTTAGAATTTTATTGACTACTCTCTAACATGTTGGTCCCACCTAACCAAGACACAGCATGCCCTCATGTGTCAGAGGAGCAATAATTATAGTGAACATAGTGAACATATAGCTGTGGACAGCATAAATATGGTGGTCCTCCAGCTTTGGGTTTGGGCATGTGGCTATACCTTTACATCATAAAAAACAATGTCATATCACGAAATGCTGCACAGGACAGCAGACACATGAAGAATTATATGAAACATCCAAAGCAACACAAATACCAGTGAAGTGGCTAGCTTGCCATAGAGCTCATCTGGATACTATGGAGAAGAGAAAGAAAAGTCTTAACCTGCCATAACTCAAACCACAGTTCCTTGCTCACCAGCATGTAGCTCATCACTAAAATGACTGTGCTATCCCACTTCCTTTAACACCGTTAAAATGTATTTAAAATCAGATGTTTTTCTCCTGTAACAAGTTTTCCTCTGCCTGGCATGCATCCTCCAAAATAATTTAATCAGCCATCAACCATAACTGAGACAAATGATCTCTGGCTGAAATTTTGATATTATAACCAACACTTTTTCAAGTATTCTTACTGACACCTTCATTATCATCTAGGGTTTTGAGATACAATGTTAACCTGGTACAGATAATAACCAATAACATTTACAGTTATCTGATTAGAACACAAAAAAAAGCACTGGATAAAAAGTAAACAAATCCAGAGGAAATCTGTACACTACAATACAGTAAGATACACTAAAATAAATTACAAAGCTGCATATAACCTCCCTTGACAGTGGTACTACCATAAGGAAGACACACAAACAGTGTATGGGGTGAAGTCTTGAAGCAAAGTTGCAGACAACATACAAGCATTACCATCTATGACAACATACAATGACAAGATGTTTCTTGAATTTTATATGGAATGACATATGAACGCAAGTGACTGCCCATTTAATATATTTTATAAATAGCAGGGCACTGATTTTAGTGCAATGCATTTCATGTTTGAAAGCACTTCAGTCTAAAACAGCCTATTTGATAGACATTTTAGTAAGTACGAGTGTCAACTGAGCTCTGTGAACTTAACAAGAAAATGCTGACGAACTTTTTGTGTCTGTAAGGAAATAATAAGCCTCCTGATGATGACTGCACACAGATGAAATATGCAGAGACACACTAAAGATGTGCTGGTTGTGGGATGCTCTGATGGTTACATTATTATATATGAATACCATAAAACTATGATTTTATTTCTTGTTCCGTACAAGTGCGCAGCATGGCCTCTTACAACAAGGGAAGACACAGCTGGATATTTTTGAGAGCATTAAGACGCAGATGGAGCAAGTTTGACATAGATGCTTCTGTCAACCAAACAACTTTTATTAATCTTGTCAATACATGCATGTATTGACAGTTTTAATATGATATACCACAATGGGATGAACTTTAGAAAAATTGCAGTATGTTTGATAACACAAGGCTGTACAGAATATCTGAACCCAGAAAGTAACTGGAGGTGCATAAAATTGCGTTGTAAGAAGCTTCACAATTTATGTTCTTCATAAAATAGTACTAGGATGACCACAACAAGTGTATGACATTGACAAGTCATGTAGCATAAAATGGTAGAGATGAAAAGTGCAAACTGAGTATAGCTCACAAATTCTGCTGGCTACAGACCACTTGGAATAACTGGGCACAGGAAAAATAATGATACAGCAAACAAAATAGGAGGAGACTGTGTGTTCTGTATTCATTTGGTTCAGACTTCGAACATACCACAGGCTATGGTGAACATGGCAATAAATGTAAACAAGTTCCATACAAGGCATATGAGGAGCTGCCATACATTAGATTCTCAAGAAGGCCTCGGCTCCAAGGAGCTGTTTCATCAGATGACAATACAAATTCATTTTTGACATAGTTAATTTATAACCTTAGCTGAAACTTCTAAATACAGTAAATATAAAATTCCATTCAAAAGATACAGTTGACAACACTATTCTGGCAGTCATATAAGCAGAAAGAACCATTCTCCATCAAGCCACCACAGTCATAACCACTCACATTTTAATCAAATTTGGTATGGTACAGCTGTTCACAGCAGTGAGTTACCATACCAGGTTTAATAGTTTTCTTGATTCTCTGATATCTGAAGTTACAAACACAGACATTTTATGATATCTACAACTGTGGCATGAAGCTCACATTAGCCTCAATTTAAAAAATATTAAGTTCTTTTTACAGGGGTATCAGACAGTACATCCAGTGTCATCTGGTTGCCATATGACCTTGCATTTGTCAAATGTGACAAAGCCTGAAACCACCATGGACTGCAAAGAAGTGAACGTTACCAACAATGAAACTGTTCTTCAATGCTTTCCATGATATTGAAGCATAAAGAAAAACTTAAAATCTGCTGTTCTTGAAGACAATGCTCCTCTAGGGAACAACAAGCTATCAGGTGCCAAGTGGCCACAACTGCAATCTGTACTTTCGCAACTGCTGGCTCTGAAATGTTTGTCAGTCAGTAGTCCTAGTAGTACAAGGCTTATCCTGCATTGTGTAACAACACCAAAGACCCAACAAAAAAGTCTGAAACTGTTAGTAATAATACAATCTTGTACACAGTTCTTTTAATACAGAACTGGGTACCACAAAGGAAGAGTCATCAACGGACACCATGCAGCAAATGCTGTTGTCCACTGTACAGTGCACAGCCCTGATAACATCAGACTCACAGGACTCAGTAATGCAGGGCAGGTAGAATCACCAGTTTCTACACAGTAATGCAGCTACGAACAGATTTGTAGACTGATAAGCAGGTTTCACTTTAAGCTGTAAACCCTGCACATACAAGTGAAAGTGGTATCCTGACACATGTTCAACGGCATACACAAAAGACACTGTGTCAAGTCAACATGTTTGGGATGTACCACATAGGATTGCTGAGTATTAATCATTCCTAATTTACCATCATCATTCCTTTACCATCTGCTTTCCCCTCCAAAAGCAAAACTCTGGCATCCAGGTTGTGTATGGGTAGTCAACGTCTGTAGACAGCTAACAGCGGCAATGGTCCACCCAAGTAAAGATGTGAGGGCTCATACTGAGGGCTGCATGGCACTGGGGTGGTGATGGCAGTGTTGTGAACGATCCCCTTAAGGCACCGGGCATCACCCCATTGTATTCGTGCCTTCCACCCATAAGCAGCTCTGTGAGTGGTGACTGTTATTTCCCCATTACTCACAGAATGCACATGGAGAAGTCTTTCAATAAAAAACACCCATTAAATGAAGTGACTTTGTTGTACAGACACACTTCAGCAATGCTGAATAGGGGGCTGACAATTCTGGTGCACCACCCCAAGGAGCTGGTATTTCTAGCAAACCTAAGGAGACTAAGCACAGAATAGAGGGCTAGGACTCGCCAACTGTAGGACATTCACCTATGCTGGAAACTGTCAAAGATGCCAGTTCATCTGGTTTATCAATGCAGAAGGCTAGTAAAAGTGAGCTGGACTCAATGGTCCAAAAGCAACAATCAGCAAGACCCAAGTTATCTGGGGATGTGCAACTGAGTATGCAACCTCACTCCAGCAAATGGGTCCTACAAGACCCAGATCTGGGCATTAATACTCCTACTGGGCAGCACCCCAAAAACTCCAGGGACACAATGGTATCTTGGTCTTACAGGTAGGCACTGCTCAGCTTCTGGGCAGCCATCCTACTGGATCATCCAAAGGATAAGCAGTCTGAAGAACACCAGGGCTTCGTCCTTAACATATTGCAGACTGGTGAGGCATTAATTAAATATCCCAGTTCCCGAGCATTTTTAGGCTCTAAATTTTTAGAGCAGGGAATGTTTCTACTTACATTTCTGTGTTGTAACTGAGGCACTGTCGTTTGTAGCACACAAATGGCCTAATAATGTTTCAAAATGTGATACCTTTTAACAACAGCTTCCTTTGTGAAGTGGCTCAACATGAAACTCACATATGTATCTTGTTTCACTTCGCTTTCTGTGCTTTGAACACACCCTACATTACCTCACTGCCTGACTTGGCCGAGTAAAAGCATCAAGCCTAAAAATCTTATTTGTGCAGTGGTAATGTCATTCAATTTCAGGCATATGGGGGACATTTTCCATTTGTCTTTAGTTCACCTATGATACAAGTTCAAATGCTCAGCAAACTGTTGAATGAGGTCAGCTATAATCACAGCAGTAACAAGTTGGTTTATGTCTGACGGGTCATTTGTATCTACACTCACACCTGTTAAAATTTGTTCTATGTTTGGTGTTCTGCCATTTTTGCTCCATCTGTCAATTATTTCAGCGTTAGACTGTTCACTTATCTCACTGGCATTTCTGTCTGTTCTTAAAGGTTCACTGTCTCTCTTATATGTGTCTGCCAAACAAAGGTCTGCAGATTGGCTTACTGGGGCCCTAAAAATTCAAACTCAGGGAGTGCAAAAAGCTGAAAGCAACTGATGCTAAGCACCTAAGCCAGCAAAAATGACCCTCACAACTTCAGGTAAGATGTCCACAAATGCTGGGGAGCTGATTCAATGGATCACAAACCACAACCCAGGGCTCCATACAAAAAAACTGAAAGGTTCTTCATTCCAAGGATAAGGCCATAGGCTGAAGTCTCATCCTCCTCACAGATTGCGATTCAGTGAATACCATTAAAAATATCAGCTACAAAATTTACACAGGGCTGTCGGAGAGAACCTCCAAGGTACTCAACAAACCCTGAGGCAGATAGAAATGGAAGTAAGGTGTATGCCTGGGGACCATGGGCTAAGAGTACTGGAGTGGGGGGAAGGGATCTGTATGTAGCACCTCCTTGGGACCCGGGAGAAGCCACTGCGGGAAGTCCTGCAGAGCCAGGGATCTCTAGGTGTTCTGCCTTGCAGACTGAGGTAAGGAAACTCTTGCAGAACCCAAATCAGCAGTCTTTAACCCATTCGAACACTAATTTTTTACGCAAAAAGTGATTTCAAGATCGATTTATAACCTAAAAATCGATACAATCTATATGTATGTTATACCATTCGATAGATTGTTTCTTCAGCTTTCAAACGGTATGACATGTTATGCCATCTACTGACAGAAAGCTAGAATTAACAGCAAAGGCATTGATGGCTCAGACCGTCTCACAGACGACTGTGTGTTGCAATGGGTTAAAGGATAATTATAAAGAGTAAAAAATGAATATTTATCCAAATAACTCTACAGCACAGCAAGGGTGCAACATCACTTTTCTGCCAAAAACTTGCTACAGGGGCAACTGATATAGCACTTATCCAGGAGCCTGGGTGTATGGGGACAAATAATGGGACTGCACAATAAAAGAGGGATACTATTTTCTGCAGTACCTAGTATTGCTCCTAGATCCTGTATTCTAGCCAGGAATACAATTCCTGCCTTTCTGTTGTTGGAGCTCTGTTCTAAAGATATAATGATGGTCAGCATGACATATACTAGGGGACGGAGCACAAGGGACATACCTTCCCTATAATTCAAACTACCCCTGTCAAGGGAGTGAAGGGATGTTATCAGCTACTGCAGTATAAACACAATTCAGCTCACTGTTGGATGTGATGCCAACACACAGCACTTGATGCAGGGAAGGATGGGCATCAATCCACAAGGGGAATGCCTAATGGAATATCTGGGAGTACAAAACTCAGTATTTTTAAGAGGGAATAAGCCTACCTTTGCAATTTGTAATAGGAAGGAGGTTACAGACTTGAGAGTAGAGACTGATAAGATGGGGGACCTAGTGTCCAAACTGGAATGTATTTGATATCTCTTTGTCATACACAGACACATACTATTATCAGATAAGTGACCCGAAAGTCACCAAGATCACATATCACAACCCCAAGAGAACCAACTGAGAATCCCATTTGGAAGACCTAAGGGTTGCACCAAGAGTTGTACACTTAGTGCAGGATGTGGAGCCGACTGCTGACAGAGCTACAGGCCATTTGCCTGTACTATCACCATAACTGTCCAGGCAGGTTGGCTCTCTCACCGAGGGGAGTTTCTTGGTGGAACAAACACTTGAGCCACATTAAAGCTTTAATAACAATGCTTTTTAATCAAGCTAAAAGAACAGGCGACTGGGAATCTTATAAGAAAGCCCTCACCATCACAGTAAGGAAATTAGACAAGCCAGGGATTAATGTAGGGGGACTGAGGATGTACTTGACAGGGCCAAACTCATAAGGATCATGGCCAGTCAGTCAGAAACAGGGTAGGGTCTATTAAACTACCTGATAACCAAAATATGCAAACTGGAAAAGAGACCCTGGAGAAACTTTAGAGAGTTCATTTTCCAGGACCTTGTAAGGGTGAAGTGACCATGCAAAGACAGGGGGAGCCAAACCCGAGAGCATTCGTAGCTAGCAGGGAGGACCGGGAAATGTCTGGGTGATTCACCAATCTAAAGTAAGATGGGCAAGCAGGACATTCAAACACTTTAATTCAGCAGATCAGTCCCTGCATCATTACAGCCTAGCATCGAGCACTTAGCGGCACATTTCTGCTACATTTTTGGAGACTGTCTGGCAAGAGGGTATATACCCAAAGCCTAGAGGCAGGTTAGGGTGACATTTATCACTAAACCCAGGAGGACTAACTATACAGACAATAAGGCATGTTGTCTTATCAATCTGGAAAAACTGGTGGACAGGCATATCAGGGATGAGGTATTAAGGCTCTACCCCTTATACTTAAACAGTTTGCCTAGAAACAGTTAAGTCCACTGCAATGGCACTGCACAGTGCAGTAACATACATAAGAGGGTGCAGTGGAACACACAGAAATAGCACTTAGGGCTTTCCTAGATATTGAGGGGGCCTCTGATAAAAAAATCATTGGAAATTCTAATAAAAGTTAGTGAACAGCATCAGAATGGGTGCACAATTTGCAGTTGGATTGGTCCCATGCTGGGAAGCAGGATAATTATGGCCACATTGGCAGGAGAATGTCTGGGTGCTGTTTGGGGGGGGGGGGG
>Ga0209629_10000937_pt1 | contig 17334 bp, 10 predicted proteins | sample TergutCu122P5_FD_187286 | JGI IMG/M metagenome (GOLD analysis project Ga0209629, IMG submission 187286) | Cubitermes ugandensis P5 segment gut microbial communities from Kakamega Forest, Kenya - Cu122 P5 (SPAdes) (version 2) | ecosystem: Host-associated > Arthropoda: Insects > Digestive system...
AGGAACAATGTATCAGGAAAGCGACATTTCCCGATCTTTTAATTATTATCAAAAAGCGTTAGAACTCATACAAAAGTTTCCTGACAGTGGCGAAATCTTGAAAGCATCGGCTTATACAGCAATGGCTTACACTTATTATTTAAATGGAGATTATGAACAGGTTCAAAAATATGCTTTCGAAGCAATCCCTATTCTGGAAGCACAGCAACAAAGAGATATACTATCGCCGGGAAAGTTTGGTATGAATGTCAATAATACATTGTTAAGAGCATACCATGCTGTGTCAAATATGTACGATATAATTGGACAGACGGAAAAAAAGAAGGAATATGGAAAAAAATTAATAGAAGTAGCAGAAAAATGCAACAGTCCGTTTGACCTTGCCACCGGATACATTCAAAATGCTTTCATCATGGTTAGGGATGAACCTGAACAAAGCCTTGAATATATTAATAAAGCATACAAAATCGGTATGGATAAAGGCTACGTGAATATAATTGTTAATTCTCTTGATGCCTATTCTCTATATGAAGAAATTAAAGGTAATATACCCGGTGCAATCAAATATTTGGAAAAATCATTGGAATATCTGAGAGGGAAACAAAAACCTGATCTTGAAATGAACGTATATCATAACCTTTTCTGTTTGTATCCAAAAGATGAGAAAAAACAGTTAGAGTTGGGTATAAAAGGATTAGCAATTGCAGATTCTTTGAAATCAAAATTATATTCTTCACGATTCAATCAATATCTGGGTGAGCTGTATGCTAACTCAGGAAATTATAAAGAGGCTTACAATCATTATGTTAAATATGATTCACTCAATACTGCAATGTTGAATGAACAGTCGCAACACCAAATTAACTTTCTGACAGCCCGTTTCGATGCCGATCGTCGTGAACTCGAAATCTCCCGTCAACGGCAAATCATTAAAAGTCAGAATTTGCAAAGAACTTTATTGGCTGGAGGCGTAGCCGTTTCTATCGTGTTCCTTGCCCTGCTGTGGTATATGCTCCGCCTGCGCAACCGCCGCAACCATGCCCTGACAGAACGCAACGACGCCCTTGCCGAAATGAACGCCACCAAAGACAAGTTTTTCAGCATCATTTCGCACGACCTGAAAAATCCGGCCATTGCACAACGTGACGCCTTACAACTGCTGATTAAAAATGCCGGCTTATGGAACGTCGATGCGCTGACCGACTACTACCAAGAACTGCTGAAATCGGCAGACGGACAAGTCGAACTGCTTTATAACCTGCTCAACTGGGCGCAACTTCAAACCGGAAGAATGGCTTACACGCCCACAACATTTACGCTTTCCGACCTTCTTTCCGACACTATCCTGATTCGCAATATGGCTAAGAATAAGGGAATCACGCTTATTCTCCCTCAATCTCAAGATGCGCTTATTACCGGCGACCGCAACATGCTCTCCACCGTGATTCGCAACCTGCTGACCAATGCCATCAAATTCACGCCGGCGGGCGGAACGGTAACGCTGAACATTTCACCCTGTGACAAGGGGACATGCCCCCTTGCTTATACCATCTCCATCACCGACACCGGTGTCGGCATGAGCGAAGAGCAAGTCCATAATTTATTTAAATTAGACAGCAGGCAATCCCGTCGCGGAACAGCCGAAGAACAAGGCAGCGGCCTTGGCTTAATTGTCTGCAAAGAACTGCTTGAAAAGCACGGGAGCGAGCTTCATGTCGAAAGCGAGGAAGGTAAAGGGAGCAGGTTTGAATTTACAATTCCCGTCAATCGCTGACAATATAAAAAAATTTCGTACTTTTGCTATCAATAAATTGAAATATTTATGTTATGGCTATTTCCACGAATCATATAAAAAAAATTTTCCCTGTTCTCAAAATGGCTTGCGCCAATTGCGCCCTTCATGTAGAAAAAACATTGCAGCATCAACAGGGCGTTAGCTTTGCACAAGTTAATTTCGCCAATAACACGGCAACGGTCGAATACAATCCGGAACAAACCAACGGCGAAAAGTTACAAGCCGCTGTTCGTGCCGCAGGCTATGACCTGATTGTCAGTCCGGAAGAAGATGAAGCGACGGAAGAATCCGGCGACAAGTTGCAGGAGGAAGAGAAGCGGCAGTACCGGCGTCTGAAAACGAGATTAATCCTGTCCGTCTTGTTTTCCTCCTGCATCGTAATCATTTCTATGACTCCGCTCATGCACCTTTCATGGGCGGGGATTGTTTGTTTTATCCTTTCTATTCCCGTGCTCTTCTTTTGCGGTCAAGATTTTTTTGTTGGAGCATACAAGCAGGCTAAACACCGCTCCATGAACATGGATACTTTGGTAGCGCTCAGTACGGCCACAGCTTGGTTATTTAGCGCTTTCAGCCTGTTTTTCCCGCAGTTCTGGATGAAACACGGTTTACACGCTGGATTGTATTTCGAAACTTCGGCTGTCATCATTACTTTTATCCTCATCGGAAAATTCTTGGAAGAAAGAGCAAAACAAAAAACCTCGACAGCCGTCAAAAACTTAATCGGACTGCAAGCCAAAACAGCCATAATGATTAATTCCGAAGGCGTTCCGGAAGAAATTCCGATTAAAAATATACAAGCAGGAAATATTCTTTTTGTACGGGCAGGCGAAAAAATTCCGGTGGACGGCGTAGTTACCGAAGGGTTTGCAGTTGTCGATGAAAGCATGCTTTCCGGCGAACCGGTTCCGGTTGAAAAAGCTGCAAATGATAATGTTTTTGCCGGGACGATCAATCAAAACGGCAATTTCAGTTTTCGTGCCGTAAAAGTAGGAAATGAAACTTTTTTAGCGCAAATTATTCGTTTAGTATCGGATGCCCAAAACACCAAAGCGCCGATTCAAAAGACAGTGGATAAAATAGCAGGGATATTTGTCCCTGTAGTTGTAGGCATTGCTATACTTTCCGCTTGCCTTTGGATGCTGTTCGGCGGAGAAAACGCTTTTATTCACGCACTTCTTGCGTTTGTTACAGTATTGATTATTGCTTGCCCTTGCGCTCTGGGATTGGCAACGCCCACCGCTATCATCGCCGGAATGGGCAAAGGAGCGGAACTTGGCATTCTGATCAAAGACATGGACAGCTTGGAAATGATGCGGAAAATGAATACGATTGTGCTTGATAAAACAGGGACAATCACGGAAGGTTTTCCGGAAGTAACTCATTCGAAATGGCTGACGCCCGAAACAGACCAGTTGCGAAATATTCTCTTCAGCATGGAAAAAGCATCGAATCATCCTTTAGCAAATGCGGTTGCTAAATCGCTTGGTAAAACTGATTTGCTCAATTCATTGACAGTCGATACCCGTCCCGGAGAAGGTATCGTATCCACTGTCGAAAATGAACAGTTTTTGGTCGGTAATGCTCGATTATTTAAGGATATTTCGTTCGATGAAACAGTTTCCAAATGGATAATCGAGCGAGAAAAAGAGAGTAATACGATTATTATCTTTGGTTCTTCTAAGCAGCTTTTTGCGCTTTTTGCCTTATCCGATAAAATAAAATCTTCTTCCGGACAAGCCGTTGAACAACTGCAAGCCAAAGGAATAGATGTCATTATGGCCACAGGCGACAATGAAACTTCTGCGCGGGAAGTTGCGCATCAAGCCGGAATTACGCATTATTTTGCAAGCGTGTTGCCTGCTGATAAATTAAATATAATCAAAGAAAAACAAAATCAAGGTAAAATTGTGGGTATGGTAGGAGATGGTATCAATGACAGCGCCGCTTTGGCGCAAGCCAATGTCAGCATTGCAATGGGAAAAGGCAGCGATATTGCCGTCGAAACGGCTTCGGTAACGGTTATTTCCGGAGATTTGAGGAAAATTAACACGGCTATCCGTTTGTCTGACGCTACAGTTCGAACGATTCATCAAAATCTGTTCTGGGCATTCATCTACAATGTGATAGGTATTCCCATTGCAGCCGGAATCCTTTATCCGATCAACGGATTCCTGATCAATCCGATGATCGCAGGAGCAACTATGGCGCTGAGTAGCGTCAGTGTTGTAACTAATAGTCTGCGGCTTTTGAGAAATTGAATGTTGATTTACATTTTTGCAGTAAAATACTCTTAAATTAGTTATTTTTAACCAAAAAATATTATAAATTAAAAAAATATATATTATTTTTGTAATTTAACAACAAAATAAACTGAGTAAATGATCATATTTTAATAATTAATAATTCTATAGAAAAATGAGAAAAAAAATATTGCATTTAATAATTTTAAGTTTTTCCTTGCTGTGGGGGGGATGTAGTCAAGTGGATTTTTATGCAGATTTTGCAACGATGCCACAAAATCCGAAAGGAAAAACGGATGTGAATTTTAATGTAGGCTTAACCGATGTCGAAGCCTTTGTGAAAATCCTAAATACGGATGCTGACGGTTTACTCAGAAAGGAAGTAAAAAAAATTACGCCTATTGTGCACAATAGAGATACCTTGGTTTATTTGGTTAATTACGAAGACAACAAGGGATGGTTGATTGTTTCCGGCGATAAAAGAACGACCGGAATTTTAGCATACGCCGACGAGGGCGTTTTTGAAACAGAGTCATTGAATCCGGGACAAATGACTTGGTTGGACGATTTGGCAAATCAAATTTACGTTTTAAAAACACAAGTGAATTTGGAAGCAGACACACTTGCTGTAGATTTTCAACTATGGAACAAGATTGAAACTTATGTCGCAAATACAGCAAAAATTAATTCTTCTGTCTATCAAGCTCCTGTAGATCCATCGAAACCTATCATTGATCCGGATTTTACTCCGGGTCATTGGGATTTAATCGGTATTACCACACAAGATTTATCGCCAACCCAAGTAGGCCCCCTGATACAAACCAAATGGGGACAGAGCGCCCCGTGGAATACTTGTGTCCCGTTTTATCTCTCGACAGGGGAAAGATGCGTTACCGGATGTGTTGCAGTTGCAGGTGCGCAAATGCTGTATTATTTACACTATCTTTGGGGGGTTCCGGCAACCATGGTTTCTTCCGGTTCTTTCTCCGGGTGGTCGTATGATGATTCTTACAATTATTCGTATGCTTTTGGGAGTAGAACGAATGATGTATGGGACGGGATGGCAAGACGAATTTCGTGGGGTTGGGATAATAATGGAAAACTTATTATAATTTCGAATGCCGGAACACAGCTTGTTGCTGCAATGATGGGATACATAGGAGTGCGAATAGGCATGAAGTGGGGAGGAAATCAATCTTCCGCATCTACAGAAAATCTTGTCGGATTCTTTTCCGAAGAAGGAATCAATAGTAGTTATTTAGATTTTAATTCGTCGAACATTGTACCCAGTTTAAATAATAACTTACCTGTAATTATAAAAGCAAATGCTTCCCAAAATAACCATACATTTTTAGGATTAATTCATCTTTATTACACTTATGACGATGGTCATGCATGGATTATTGACGGATATGAAAATTGGAGTAGAAAATATACATACACTTATCAATGGTGGCCAGATGTAATGCCTAATCCTCCTGTTCCTATTCCGTATATAACTAAATCGGAGGAAGAAATTGTAACATCTCCAAATTATTTCTTTATGAATTGGGGGTGGGATGAAAACCATGATAATGGAAAGTATGCGATGGGAAATGACGCGGTTTGGACTATATCCGATCTTGATGAAAACTGGAATTTGAAAACCTATAATTTTCAGTATCAGAAAAAAATGATTAAAAATTTTTCAAAAAAATAAACTTTAATGAGAAAGTATTTTTTACTGATTATAATAGTTATATGGGCATTTTCTTGTAAAGATCGCGTGATCTCCAAAGAAGAGCATGGTTATAATTTCTACCCAAGAAAAGTATCCTATATGGTAGCTGGCATATCTAAACAGGTAGTGATTAATTATTATCCTGATGGTAGTCCAAATACAGATTATATTGCTTTAGATGAAAATGTTGCAAGAAATAATGAATGGCTTTTATCTGTTTGGACGACCAACTGTAAGCCAGATACATTGCAAGATTTAAATCTATATCCTAAAATATTAGATCCATCCATTCCGGAGGTGGAAAGACTTCTTTCGCAAGATTATGAAAAAACTTTTTTCAAACAATATAGTAATGGTTTACGCAGCAGTAGTGGAGAATCTTTTAATTTTATAGATATTGAATACAGAACAAGCTCTATCGTAAATTTGTCCATTCGTTCATTAAATACTCCATTGTTTGGAAAACAAACAGGGGACTTATTGAATGATTTTTTTGATGTTGTATCCTACAGGCCGGCAATCATATCTACCCCCCAGTATAATTTGATTTATGGCTATGCAAATCGAAAATCAATAAACATGCCAATAGATGAATGGTTAAGTTTGAATCCTATTGCATTGGAGGATATGTATTTGGCTCTAAACAAACCGATCAGTGGGCTTCCAATAGATGTTCGGTTTGTGGTAGAAATGGAAACCGGAGAAGGATTAGTGTTAAGAGACACCACTCAGTTGTTTACTATTACAGAATAAAGGATATGAGAAAGTATTTTTTACTGTTTATTATAGTTATATGTGCATTTTCTTGTAAAGATCGTGTGAACTCAGAAGAAGGACATGGCTACCATTTCTACCCAAGAAATGTAACCTATTTAATAGCTATGATAGGAAAACAAATTACAAAATATTCTTACGACGGACTGCCTTATACAGAATATGAAGTATTAAAAGATGATGTTGTACGAAAAGACGAATGGAGTATCTTGTTTAGCGTAACTAATTGTAACCCTGATACATTACAAGATATTAAACTTTATTATAATTTACTGGATACTCCCATTCTAGAGGTAGAAAGACTCCTTGCACGAGATTATGAAAATACTTTTTTCAAACAATCAAGCAGTGGCTTGCGCAGCAGTGGTGGAGATGCCTTTAATTTTATAGATATTGAATATCGAACAAATGTGGTTGTAAATTTATCCATTTACGCATTAAAAACTACTATGTTTGGCAAACCAGCAGGTGAATCATTGAATGATTCTTTTGATATTGTATCATACGACCCGGCAATTATATCTACCCCCAACTACAATTTGATTTATGGATATGCTGATCAGAAATCAATAAACATGCCTATAGATGAGTGGTTAAGTTTGCGCCCGCTTGCTCAAACAGGTATGAACCTGGCTCCCAACAAACAGATCAACGGGCTTCCGGTGAATGTGCAGTTTGTAGTGGAAATGGAAACCGATGAAGGACTGTTGTTAAGAGACACCACTCAGTTGATTACTATTACAGAATGAAAGATATGAATAGACGAGTGACTTACTGCATGTTTCTATTTGGGTGTTTTTTACTCGAATCTTGTGTGAAAGAGCTTCCTTTTGATATTGGACAATCAGAAATTCCGGTAGTAAATTGTCTTTTAACCAACGATAGCATACAGCAATTGAGTCTGACTCAATCTGTAAAAATAACAAATCCGTATTATTTCAAGGAAATAAAGGATGCTGAAATTAGTTTATCAACCGATAGCGAAGTAGTTGGTTATTTCGATCGAGTAAGTTATGGAACTTGGCAACTCAACTATACGCCGGTGGAAGGAAATGTATATGAATTGCATGTTAAATTATCGGATGGACGGGAATTAAAAGCTTCAACTACTATGCCTATGGCTAATAGGTTTGATCCTTTAATTAATGAAGATCATTATCCAACAAAAAATTTCAGGCAACTGTCAGCCGATTTTCCTTGTTGGATTTACATTCTGACCGAAGATACCCCGGCGCAAGATTTAATGCATCCTCTCCCAAATCAAAAAGCAAGACTGATTAATAATTTAGGAACCAACCATCCTTGGATTGACCGTTTCAATAAACATGAAAATATGTCGGATATTGAAATGGAAGTCAGTATGCCATTCTATGACTTCTATCTTCGGGTTCAATCGTTTCCCGATACAATTCAGGGAAGTGTATCTTTTGGCATCCAGGCCGGTTACAGCTATTATTCTTATATTTATTTTCGTACGGTTTCGGAAGAATACGACCGGTATTTAAAAAGCAGTATCCAAAAAATGAATGTCTATCAAGACGAAAATGATCCGGTATATATGTTTGACGAAAGCAAGGTATATTCAAACATCCAAAACGGTACAGGCATTTTTGGCGCATACAATGAACAATTGACCTATTATAATTATAATGATTTTGTTGTACACAATGGAAAAGTCTTTTTTTATAATAAAGAAACATCTCCCTTTTATTAAAAGTATTTTTATTGCCTTTTTATTTTTTAACAGTTGGTTGTGTAATGCGCAACAAAACGATACTGTTAGGATTATACGGGCCGATACTATGAAAAAAGAGGTTACTATAAAAGAAGTTGTTGTAATTGGAACTAAAACCTACCGTGCAAATAATACCTATAATTTTGATTTAAAGGATATCAAACCTTTGGTCACAGTTATGGGGGAGACGGATGTTTTGCGTTATATAGGAACCATTCCGGGAGTTTCACAGGGATTGGAAGGAGGTTTGGGTTTTTTCGTGCGAGGCAGTAATAGCAGTAACAACCGTATAGAACTTGATCAGGTTCCCGTTTATGGAAGCGCACATTTATTTGGTCTATTTTCCGTATTTCCGCCTGATATAGTGGAAAATGTAACTTTTCGTAACGGTAAAATTCCTGCTTCTTCAGGCGATTTGTTAGCTTCTCTAACACAGATATCAAGCCATATTCCACAATCAGACAAATATAAAGGAAGTTTTTCTATTTCTCCTTTTATGGTTAGCGGCGTTCTGAGCGGCCCTGTTTTGAAAAACAAACTGACTTTTCAAGTATCCGGCCGTTTTTCACTATTGGGTACAGAACTTAAACTTGCCAAATCGCTGTTTGAAATGGAAGGTGAATTTTATCCGGAAGTGGCCGACCTTTTTGCCGGAATGTATTACCGGATCAACGATAAAAATATGATTTCTATATCTGGTTATTATAGTAATGATTACTTTAAATACAGGTTTTCAGATATGTATCAAAACAACACAATTGAAGAAAACTGGGGTAATAAAATATTACGTTTATCGTGGAATTCTCAAATGAATTCTTACTGGAAATTGCACGCGATTGCTTATTCAAATACTTTTCTTTCATTAAGAAGACAACAAAGCGGAACGAATAATATACAAAAAAATGACGTTCGATTACAAACTTCATTAAATGAAATGTCTGCACAAATAATCTTCAATTATCAAAAAGAAAAGAATACAATTGATTTCGGACTTCAGGGAAAGTTGCAAGAAATTAAACCAGTATCGGAAAAGTTTAATGTAGGGTACAACGGTGAAGATAAAAGAGCTAATTACAATGAATCTTTTACTTCCAGTACGATTGCTGTATATGGAGATTGGGAATATACGTATAATTTTTTGACACCATCGGCCGGTTATAGAGGAACACTCTATCAGATGGGAAATTATAATACTTGGGATAACAATATTCGATTGGCTCTTGCAATAATTACTTCTAAAGAAACTGGATTAGAATTGAGCTATGATCAGTTCTCTCAATTTCATCATGTTGTAGAAGGTTTACCTGTGGGATGGTCGTTAGATATGATTTTTCCAGCAGATAGCATGTTTATTCCTGAAAAAGCACGGCAATATTATATAGGAGGATTTTGGACAAATAAACAATTTCTTCTATCATCCGGAATTTATTATAAACAAATGAAAAATCTGGTAAGTTATATCAATGCAATTAATATCTTTGGAATTCAATATTCCGACCGAGTAAATGAAGTTGCGATAGGAGAAGGAAGTAGTTATGGACTGGAATTTAGAGCTGAAAGAAAAGGAGAAGACTGGAATGGAGCAATTTCTTACACTTTATCTAAAACCGACCGGCTTTTCGATAAAATCAATAATGGCAAAAGATTCCCGTTTAAATTCGATCGTAGGCACATCATAAATTTTACCGGACAGATATTAACGCGTAAGCGGAAATCCAACGAACAACATCTCAATTTATCTGCTGCATTTTCTTCAGGAAATCAAATAACCTTGCCTATAGGAATGTATCAAGGAATAATACCGCCTGCTTGGAATAGAATGTTGGGTATTTATATTCCATCCAAAGAAAGTGATAATATCTACTATCGCCAATTAATGAGTGAAGTAAATGGTTATACTTTACCTTATTATTTACGCATGGATGTTAGCTATAGTTTTCAACGTACAGGAAAACATTTCACTAACGAATTGGTTTTGGGTTTGTTTAATGTACTGAACCGGAAAAACCCATATCTTATCTTTTTTGACGAAGATCGATGGAAGCAATTAAGTATTTTTCCAATTATTCCATCTATTAAATGGACATTTAGTTTTTTGTAAATTATCAAGACTATAAGTTTTTAAGTTTCAAAAAAAAATAGTACTTTTACCGGCAATAATTTGAAATATTCTTACATTATGCCAAATTCAATTAACGGTAAAAAGTATTTTATTATCCGTTTGCTTCTCCTTCTTCCCTTCATCTCCTTCGCACAAGGAGAAGTTGATTACCGGACGGAAGCGTTCGGTTCAGTTAGTACAGGAGATTATACGCCTTTCTGGATGGTTAGTAACACTTACGGCATCGTTCCTTTGAAACCTGATAATGGTTATCTCAGAGGGGGTTTAACATGGAAACAACCATTAAATAAAAACTTTCGGTTGGAGACTGGAGTCGATTTAGTTGCAGTCGCCAAAAATACTTCCTCTTTCTGGGCACATCAGTTCTACACTGAACTTTCTTTTCAGGCAATCCATTTTACTGTTGGCGCTAAAGAAAATTATTATTCCCTGCTGGATAAAGATTTAAGTGTGGGCGATATGACTTATTCTACCAATGCCCGGCCTGTTCCCGAGTTAAGAATTGGATTTCCCGAATATACAAAAGTTCCTTTTATGAAAGGAATTATGAAATTCAAAGCAGAGTTTGCCGTTGGGAAATTTTTAGACAGTAACTATATACTTCGTACGAAAAATCCGACTACTCAATATTCTACAGATATTTTATTGCACCACAAATATTTATTTCTTCAATGGGCTGACCCCAAAGAGAAGTTTCCATGGTCTTTTACTTTTGGTTTGGATCATGCTGCACAATGGGGCGGATGGACATCAATGCAAGATTTCGGGAAACTTCCTGCAACACTCAAAGACTTTATTGACATAGTATTTTCAAAAAGCGGCAGTGGAAATGCTTTGGAAACAGACCGTATTAACGTTTTGGGAAATCATCTCGGCAGCTTGAATGTTCAATTGGAATATAAAGGAAAAACTTTTCGGGCTTCACTTTACAAACAACACTATTTTGATGATAATTCAGGTTTGGAATATGCAAATTGGCGGGATGGAATTTGGGGCGGCTCCATTGCTTTTGATCACTTTCCTTTTATGAAAAAAGTAGTTATAGAATTCCTGAACACGACGAACCAGAGCGGTCCCATGCATTTCTTGGATTATGACAATTATAACGGAGTAAAATACCGTGGCGGCGGAAATGACAATTATTACAATCACGATTATTATATCAACGGTTGGTCTTATTACGGAAGAGCCATAGGAAATCCTTTATTGACCTCTCCCGAATACGACACCGACGGTTCGCTTATGTTTGAAAACAACCGGATAAAAGCCATTCATTTAGGGACAAACGGAAATCTTAATTCCGCCTTTTCATATCGTTTGCTTATTACGCAAATGTATGCGTGGGGACGGATGTATGCCCCTTTTCTTGAAAGGAAAAATGATTTTTCTTCTTTGTTGGAATGTAATTATGAATCTCCGAAATGGAAAGGATGGAAAATCGGAATGCAATTGGCATTCGATGCCGGAAATTTGTATGGAGATAATTGGGGGTGTTCTATAAAAGTCAGCAAATCGGGAATTATTGGTTTTTAAAAATCACGTCATTGCGAGCCGCTTGCGGCGAAGCAATCCAGATATTAATTAGGAATTAGGAATTAAGAATTAAGAATTAAGAGAAATGCGTCATTGCGAGCCGCTTGCGGCGAAGCAATCCAGATATTAATTAGGAATTAGGAATTAAGAATTAAGAATTAAGAATTAAGAATTAAGAGAAATGCGTCATTGTGAGCCGCTTGCGGCGAAGCAATCCAGATTGTTGAATTTCAATAGATTGCTTCGAGCTTCGCTCTCGCAATGACGGACTCTGTTGCTCGCTCCGTCATTGCGAGCCGCTTGCAGCGAAGCAATCTCCATTTGTTCGTTTATAGATTGCTTCGGGCTTCGCCCTCGCAATGACGAGACATTTGTTTTATAATCACTAACTCTTCTTCCACAACTTCTCCATCTCCTCCAACGTTTTTCCCTTAGTTTCAGGCACCCATTTCCATACGAAAATAGCGGAAAGAATAGCCATTGTACCGTAGAAACCATAAGTCATCGGAGTACTGAATTCCCTCATTGCAGGGAAAGTAGATGAAATAAGATAGTTTGCCGCCCATTGCGCCGCAACCGCGATAGCAACAGCTTGTCCACGAATCTTGTTCGGGAAAATTTCGGATATCAACACCCAGCAAATCGGACCCCAAGACATCATAAATGATGCGGTGTAAATGATAATAAATACCAAAGTCCACATGCCGATAATTTGTTGAAATGCCAAAGTTGCAATCGCAAACATTCCAACTGCCATGCCGATAGATCCAGTGATTAACAACGGCTTACGACCCCATTTATCAACCGTAATAATTGCCACAACAGTAAAAATCACATTGATCAAACCCATTACAATGGTTTGTAACATAGCCGAATCTCTTCCGGAACCCATACTTTTGAAAATTTCGGGAGCATAATACAATGCCACATTAATGCCCACAAATTGCTGAAATACGGAGATTAAAATACCAATCACGATAACTCCTATCCCATAAGCAGTCAATTTGCTCTTAACGGATTCGCCGAGCGACTCTTGAATTTCTTTCAAAATGGCAGTAGCCCGTTCTTTGGTAACATTGATTTTTTCCAAAACGTTCAAAGCTTTGACATCTTGATGAACCAAGCTCAGGTAACGAGGCGTTTCGGGTACAAAGAACAACAAGATTCCGAATAGCGCTGAAGGAATCGCCCCTGAAAGGAACATATAACGCCAACCTATCGAATGAACCCAATCCGGAGTCTCGCCCAGCGCTATTCCCCAATTCACGAAATAAACCACCAACATCCCGAAGATAATGGCAAACTGGTTGAAAGAAACCAAACGTCCCCGAATCGAAGCGGGCGCTATCTCTCCAATATACATCGGACAAACTGCAGAGGCCAAACCTACGCCGATTCCCCCGATAACGCGGTAGAAATTGAAAGCCCAAAGAACTCCCATCGAACTTTGTCCATGGGTGAAAAATGGAAATTCCGGAAAAGCCGAACCCAAAGCAGCTATTAGAAATAAAACCGCAGCCACCATTAAAGATTTTTTCCTTCCCAAGCGAGAAGATAAAATCCCTGAAAGCAATCCGCCTATGATGCAACCTATTAAAGCGCTCGAAACCGTAGCGCCTAACGCAAATGCTCCCAATCCGTTGGGTACGATCAGAAATGCCTCCAACGATTCAACTGTTCCTGAAATTACAGCCGTATCGTATCCGAAAAGCAATCCACCGATCGTAGCAACCAAGGTGATCAGAAAGATGTAAGTTATATTGTATTCTTTATTGTTGCTCATAACTTATACATACATGCTTACGATAGTTTCATAAAGCTCCTGTTTCCCGCTGAGTTGGGCCGGTTCGCCTTGAGTCTTGGCATATTTTACCAAATCTTCAAGCGACATTTTGCCTTCTTCAAATTTTTTGCCTTCTCCGGAATCGAAGGAAGCATAACGTTCTTTCAACATTTTTGGATAAGGCGATTTTTCCAAAATAGCAGCTGCAGATTCCAAAGCGTGTGCAAAAGCATCCATTCCGGAAATATGTGCAATGAAAATATCTTCCAAATCGGTTGAACTGCGACGGGTTTTAGCGTCGAAATTCGTTCCGCCGGAATGCAATCCGCCGTTTTTCAGGATAACCAACATCGCTTGGGTGAGTTCATAAACATCAATCGGGAATTGGTCGGTATCCCAACCGTTTTGAGAATCACCGCGATTGGCATCAATAGAACCTAACAAGCCTGCGTCGGCAGCGCATTGCAGTTCGTGTTCAAACGTATGGCCTGCAAGCGTAGCATGATTGACTTCGATGTTTAATTTGAAATCCTTATCCAAACCGTTTGCACGCAAAAAGCCGATAACGGTCTCCGTATCTGCATCGTATTGATGTTTAGTTGGTTCCATTGGTTTGGGTTCAATCAGGAAAGTGCCTTTGAATCCTTTGGAACGGGCATAATCGCGGGCTGCCGCCAACATTCTTGCCAAATGTTCTTTTTCACGTTTCATATCTGTGTTCAGCAGCGAATAATAACCTTCGCGACCGCCCCAGAATACATAATTTTCTCCTCCGAGCTCGATGGTAGCATCCAAAGCATTTTTGAGTTGAACGGCAACTCGGGCTACTACGTTGAAATCCGGATTCGTAGCGGCGCCATTGGTATAACGCTTATTGCTGAACACGTTTGCCGTACCCCACAACAATTTGATTCCGGTTTCTGCCTGTTTTTGTTTTGCATACGCTACAATAGCTTTCAGGTTTGCTTCGTATTCTTCAATCGAATTGCCTTCTTCAATCAAGTCAATATCGTGGAAGCAATAGTGTTCAATACCGACTTTTTGCATAAATTCAAAACCGGCATCCATTTTTTGTTTTGCGATTTCCAATGCGGAAGCGCCTTTTGCCCATGGGAATGATTTGGTTCCGGGTCCGAATGGATCGCCACCGTCGGCGCAGAGCGTGTGCCACCAAGCCATAGAGAACCTGAGCCAATCTTTCATCTTTTTGCCATACACTACTTTTTCGGCATCGTAATAACGAAATGCCAAAGGATTTTTACTCTCTTTTCCTTCAAATTTAATCTTCCCGATTCCGGGAAAATACTCTTTTGTTGCCATAATTAAAAAAATTTATAAAGTTAAAAAATCATATAATTTATTTTTATCGAAAGTTTTTGTTCCGTCATTGCGAGCCGCTTGCGGCGAAGCAATCTCCATGGTTGTAGCCGTCATTGCGAGCCACCTGTGGCGAAGCAATCTAACCCCATTCATTAATTTCATTCCACAAATCTTTCCATTCAGGATTTAAATCATTAACCAATGTTAGCTTTTGTTTACGACTTCCACCTTTAATTCGTTTTTCTTCCGCAATAGCTTCTTCAATTCGATTAAAGGATTTATACCAAACCAACTTCGTACAATTATATTTATTTGTAAAACTACCCTGCATAGCATGTGTACGATGTTCGTACACACGCTTTACAAGATCTGCAGTCATACCTGTATATAATATCTCATTGTTCTTATTGGTCATTATGTATGTTACACCTCCTCTTTGCATTGATAATTACTTTAATTTTTTTAGCCTTAGATTGCTTCGGGCTTCGCTACTTGCTCCGTCATTGCGAGCCGCCTGCGGCGAAGCAATCTCCATTTATCCATTTTAGATTGCTTCGGGCTTCGCTACTTGCTCCGTCATTGCGAGCCACCTGTGGCGAAGCAATCTCCATTTATCCATTTTAGATTGCTTCGGGCTTCGCCCTCGCAATGACGGTAACAAAACCTTTGAGATTGCTTCGTCGTTCCTCCTCGCAATGACGGTAACAAAACCTTTAAGATTGCTTCGTCGTTCCTCCTCGCAATGACGGTAACAAAACCTTTAAGATTGCTTTGTCGTTCCTCCTCGCAATGACGGTAACAAAACCTTTGAGATTGCTTCGGGCTTCGCCCTCGCAATGACGAAACGCTCATAGATATTGTTTCCAACGCTGATAAGCCTCCGAACAATGTCCCTGATTCACCGTCTCCGGTTCAATCACTACTAACTTTTTAAGACTTTCAAAGGCTTCCTTATTATCCTTGTAAATGCCTGCGCCTATGCCTGCGCCTTTTGCAGCGCCCGCCGCACCGTCGGTATCAAACAGTTCAATGGTCGCTCCGCTGACGTTCGCCAATGTCTGACGGAACAACGGACTCAAGAACATATTGGCATTTCCTGCACGTATCAGACTGATATCCATTCCCATCCCTTTCATGATTTCCATACCGTATTGGAAAGAGAAAACAATTCCTTCCTGTGCGGCACGGATGATATCTTGTTGCGCGTGAATGTTGAAATTGATACCGTGGATAGAACATCCGGTTTCCCGATTTTCCAAAATCCGCTCTGCTCCGTTTCCAAAAGGAATAATCGTCAAACCTTTACTGCCGACCGGAGATTGCGATGCCAATACATTCATGTCATTATAAGAAAGGCCGGGAGAAACAACATTCTTTTTTATCCACGAATTGAGGATTCCCGTACCGTTAATGCATAACAATACTCCCAAACGGGTTTGTTCCGGTGAATGATTGACATGCGCAAAAGTATTTACTCTCGACAACGGATCGTAATTCACTTTATCCAACACACCGTAAACCACTCCGGAAGTGCCTGCCGTAGAAGCCACTTCACCCGGATTAAATACGTTTAGCGATAAGGCATTGTTCGGTTGGTCGCCGGCACGGTAACAAACCGGAGTACCTTCCTTCAAACCTAATTCTTTGGCAGCAGTGGAAGTCACAAGACCTTGCACGCCGAAAGTCGGTACGATTGGAGGGAAAAAGCCGTGATCAAAACCAAAATAGTTTAGCACCGCTTCCGACAATTTGCTTTCTTTGAAATCCCAGAAAATACCTTCGGACAAACCTTCAACTGTTACGCTGATTGTGTTGGTAAGTTTCATCGCAATGTAGTCGCCAGGTAACATCAGTTTGTAGATTTTGTCGTAAACTTGCGGTTCGTTTTCCTTGACCCAAGCCAGCTTAGCGGCTGTGAAATTTCCGGGAGAATTTAATAAATGCGAGAGACAGGCTTCTTTCCCGATTGTTTGAAAAGCTTTTTCTCCATAAGGCACTGCACGGCTGTCGCACCAAATAATTGAAGGTCGCAAAACTTGCCGGTCTTTGTCCACCAAGACCAAACCATGCATTTGCCATGAGATTCCGATGGCTTTGATTTCCTCGGCTGTTACGCCCGATTGTTTCAAAACCGATTCGTTTGCCAATTTAAGATTTGCCCACCACGTTTCGGGATTTTGCTCCGCCCAACCCGGCTTTTCGGCAATAATCTGCATTTCTACTTTTGGGAAAAAATCCGATGCAACGATTTTTCCCGATTCGGCTTCAACCAGACAGGCTTTTACCGATGAACTTCCTACGTCAAATCC
>Ga0209629_10000938_pt1 | contig 17329 bp, 15 predicted proteins | sample TergutCu122P5_FD_187286 | JGI IMG/M metagenome (GOLD analysis project Ga0209629, IMG submission 187286) | Cubitermes ugandensis P5 segment gut microbial communities from Kakamega Forest, Kenya - Cu122 P5 (SPAdes) (version 2) | ecosystem: Host-associated > Arthropoda: Insects > Digestive system...
GGGTTTCCTTGTACTCGCTCTCACTTAGATTTTCTATTTTTATCATTTGATATGCCCCCATATTCTTCAATGGACATATCTTTACATATTTTGAGCATTTTGTCAATTAGCGAACAGGTCTATTGTAATTGTTATCTCTATTTTGGCTTTTTATGTTCACGACACTCTGCAGATCGGCAGGGAACTGGACAGTTACAAGGGGGTTGCGGTATTTTACAACGGAATTGTTTACACGCAATCGCACGGGAAAAACTACAGCGATTCCGGTTATTATTATGGCTACAAATGGCAGTGTGTTGAATATGTAAAGCGTTTTTATGATCTGGCAAAGGGCCATGAAATGCCGGATGTCTTGGGAAACGCAAAAGATTTTTATGACCCTGATGTTGGGCAGGGACAGCTAAATGAAAGCCGTGGGCTGATTCAATACAATAATGGGGGCGACGTTCCGCCTCAGCCGGATGATTTGCTTGTTTTTAATGACACAAAATATGGTCACGTTGCGATTATTACTGACGTCACTGAAAACTATACCGAAAACTATGTTGAAGTAATTCAGCAAAACGTGCCGGGTAAAATCCGTGACAGGCTGCCTCTGCGGATAGAAAACGGCCGGTATTACGTAGGCAACGTAAAAAAACCGGCTGGCTGGCTTAGAATGGGTTAACCCCACTCCTCATAACCCAAAGAAAAGGTGCGATGGAAGCGTCAGACGTCCTCTACGGCGTGACCATGCAGGAGCGCGGCATCTCCAAGCTGGTCTCCGTGCGGCTGGACAGGGGGTCTAGAGGCCAGCGGTATAAATGACAAAATTTTGCATAACTCTGTAGGGGCAGACCTTGTGTCTGCCCTTATTACGGGCGGAGACAAGCTCTGCCCCTACTACATTTTATCGCCGGATAATACACTGGATTCCGCGGCCACTCCCGTTATAATTTGCCTGCGCCGCCGGACATGGCTGGCCGGCAGCGTTTGCAATCAAATAAAGCAACGGTCCGATTCATCTGTCCGATGCAATGACTGCCGCCAAACGGCGGTAGAGAACGTCTGACCAGGCGTGTCGGCTGAGGACTGCCCAAACATCATCCGGACGAGAGAAATTGCATCGGGTTTGGATGATCGTTTTACATTCATCTGTTGTGACAGGGGTTGTCATCGCGGTCGCCAGGTTGCGGTAGAGAGCCTCCGCAAAGGGGTGCTGTTCGATAACGTCCCAGACCGCTTGCGGATGTGAGAACTGGCAGCGCTCTTGAATGATCCGCCGGTACTCCGTGAAATCAGGCGGCGGCACGATAATCGGCGGCGTAACAACAGACGCGTTGAGCCGCCTGGTTACCTCACGCGCTATCAGCGGGAACCTCTCCAGCAGGAACGGCCCCGGACACGTTGTATTCGAGAAAAATTGATGATGTGTCAGCGAACCGTTCCGCGTGCCGTCGTATACCAGTTCAGTCATGCCGTTTCGCCGGCAAATATCCTCACAGAGATCCAGAAAGGCTTCAAAAGTCCGGTCACTGACGGGCCACTGGCCGCCTGTGGCGCTGTTTGATATTTCTATGGTTACGGCCTGGTTGTCATTCGCGGCTGAAGAGGATGTCCAGGCGCGGTCTCTTTCTTCAACGTACATACCCACGCGCCCGTCGCTGCCGATGCCGTAATTGGAACTGGATCGGGAGGACGGCTGGGCGAACCAGCTCCCAAGGTTCTCGATGCTGATAACGCTGGCCGTATGGTGCGGCGTTATCTTTGTGATCCGCTGATTCCGCGGGGAACTGCGGTGCGGTGATAACCTGGTGAAAACCACCAGCGGGCTGTTAGTAAAGCTGCTCATATACGTCGCCACCTCGCCGGGCTTTTTGAAGGCCTCCAAAAAACCGAATGTGTTTGATACATCCTATGTGGGCGGTGAGGTATTTGACACATATCCACAGGGCGTGGCTTCAGCGTTAAAACGGCGTAAACTTCAAAACGGATACAAGCTTGTACGCTTGTATCCGTCAATTTTACAGGACTGGCAGGATTTGAACCTGCGGATGATGGAGTCAAAGTCCATTGCCTTACCACTTGGCGACAGCCCTAAACCGCTCGCGCGCCCAAACCGGCTGTGATCACATGGACGATTTTACGATAATTTTAAAATATTGTCAAGCGTTTTAAAGCAGCTATTTTCACGGCTATTTTCCGGCGGCCAAAAACTCCATCACGTAATCGTCCATGAAGAATCCGCCGCCGATGTCCGTCACGACCGAATCCACAACCTTAAAACCGATTTTCTTATACACCCGGATCGCGATGTCGTTGTGCCTGTTCACGGACAGACGGATTTTGTCAAAGCCATATTCCCGCTTGCCAAACGCAGACGCTTCGTCGAATAAACGCCGCGCGGCGCCCTTGCCGCGGAAATCCCGGCGGACATAGATTTTGCTGAGCAGCAGATGATCCTCCCTGGGCGCGACGCCGCAATAACCGATCAATGCGCCCCCGGCCGCTTCCCTGGCGGTAAAATAGGTGTAGCCGTTTTCCGTGATATCGGTGTAGATCTGCCCGGCCGACTGGAATTTCGCCAGCATGTACCCGACCTGCGCCGCGCCGACAATGGGCGTGAAATGCTCGCGCCAGATTTCATCGGCGAGGGCCGCGATGGCGGCGGTCTGGTTTTTCAGCTCGTCGGACGCGCGTTTTGTGAGCCTTTGAACGCGAATTGCGTGATCGTTCTGGTCCTCCAGCGCCTTGACCGCGTTGTATAAAAAGGCGTTTACGGGCACGGGCACATCGTGCTCCCGGCCGAGCTCCGTCAGCGCGCCCGCGAAGATATCTATCTCGGTCCGGCGATTCGCCTCGATATCCTGGAGCATGGAGGTTTTGCCGTCGGGCGAGAGGGTCCTTATGATCCCTATCGCGTCGTCGATATCCCGTTCTTCCAGGCCGACGCCGAGCTTCCGGGAAATCTCATACAGCTCGCGCATGGCCGCTGTCATGAGCTTTTCCGCGTGGGCGGAGGTTTGGAACAGCCCGTATGTGGATCGCAAGAGGGCCGAAGCCGGGTTGATACCTATGTTTACCATAAACTTCCACCAAATTGCCCTCGTGATATCCGTTTCTATCTGATATCTGATCCGCACCCGTTCGAAGAAACGGGCCAGGGCGTCCAGATCTTCCGGGACGCTGCGCGGCAGACCGCCGAAGGCCACATACCCGGTATTCGAAAAATTGACCGAGGCCCCCGTTTTCGTCGCGTCCATCCCAGCGACCATACAGGGGATCACTTTTGCCGGATCATAGGCCCTCCCGATGATCTCCTCGCTGGAGATGCCGTTTAAAAACGAAAGGATCACGGTATGCCGCCCTATGTGGTCCTTGGCCAGGCGTACGGCGTCATCCAGGCCGTAGGATTTCACCGTGAATATCACCAAGTCGGAGGGCGGCCTGTCAGCCTCGGGGGGCACAAATCTAAAGTCCTGCCGCACGCCGTTGGCATAAAATTCCGTGTTCCTATACCTGTCTATACGGTCCCGGCCGGCTATGAACCGCACCTGTTCGGGGGAAAGCGTTTTCAGCATATGGCTTGCGTACATGATCCCCAAGGCGCCGCAGCCTATAAACGAGATTTTTTTGATTTCCATCGGTCGTTACCTCATAAATCTATAGTATATAAAAATAAAAACAGGCCCGGATTCCGGCCTGTTTTGCTATGGCTTACCGCCCCGCCGGATTCACGGCCGCTCATACTTTGCTGACAGTATCAGCCCTCGCTGATCGCGCTCACGGGGCAAACGCCGGCGCACGCGCCGCAGGAAATACATTCAGCCGCGTTGATCTCATACTGGCTGCCGTTATTTGATATGCATGAAACCGGGCACTCCGGCTCACAACTGCCGCAGCTAATACATTCATCACTTATCACATATGCCATGTCCACAACACCTCCTCGCTATGGCTGATATATTATCTGATAAAAACAAACAATTTTATTCTAAAATAATTATTCTAAAACAATATTATTCCAGAACAATCGTTTTGGCCAGGTCTTCCAGCGTTTTATCGTCCGGGTTCTGCGCCTTCCAGCGAATATCGACCGTATCGCCGGAAAAACGGGGTATTATGTGGGTGTGCAGATGCAAAACCGTCTGGCCCGCGGCCGCCCCGGTATTCGTCAGGATATTCACGCCATCGGCGTTCAGCGTCGATTTGACGGCCCTCGCGGTCTTGACGGCGAGGCGGTACATCCGCGCCGCGCCTTCCGCGTCACAATCAAAGACGCTGTCGGCGTGGGCCTTGGGGATGACCAGCGCGTGGCCGGGCGCAGAGGGGAAACGGTCCAGAATGACGACAAACTCGCCGTCCTCAAACAGCTTATAGGACGGTATATCGCCCCGCGCAATCCCGCAAAACAGGCAACCCTGCTTTTGGTTTAAATTGTCCATATGTTTTATACTTCACTTTCTTTGCTGTGTACGCTGGATTTTTTAAAATATGCGTCCTGCTCAAACCTTGGGGTTCTGCCGGGATATTTTTTATACATCATATGATTGCAGAACATCTCCGCCGCCACTTCAAATTCTTCAAGTTCCTCCGGCGTCGTGACGACCTGCTCGATATTATTGAACAAGGTAAAGAGCCTGGCCTTGAGCCCGTTGCCCTCGGCGACGGCGTAAGAGGCGAATTCTCCCATAACGCCCTTGGGGAAGAGGCCGTATGTGCCGTCGATGATCTCATCGTATTCCACACCGAACATATCCTTCATCTTTTTTAAAACGGAATACGGAAGGTGGGACCGGCCGTTTTCGTATGTGGTATACGTGACGGCCTTGAGGCTGAGGGCCTTGGCGAGGGCCTCCCTTGTAAACCTCCGGGAATTGCGGAAGTTTGTGAGCGCGCGCCCCATTCTCTCGAGGACGATGGATTCGGAATACTGACCGGTGTCACTGAGTTTCTGTTTGTCCGCGTTGCTGCCTTTTGGCATCATATCACTCCCTGTCCAGTAAAGGGTATTAATAAGACATGCATTGTATTATTTAAGTATATTTTATATACTATGCACTAGTATACAACAAAGATTTTGTGTTTACAACACTTTTTAAAAAAAATTATAAAAAAATTTATTTAAATTTAGCATATTGTATAATATAAAGCTATAAATTATAACATTGATGTTGACATAGCGCCTTATCCGACATTAAAACCCATAACCCGCCGCGCCATCCGTCATTTTGCCGTCCCGACCTCGACGATCTCATCCACGGGCTGTATCGTCACCGCGTCGGATTGGGTCTTATTCGTTTGCACGCCGTTTATGTACGTGATCTGGGCCGTGATCGTGCGCTGGCCGTCCTGCCCCTGCTGGATGACCTTCGTATACCCGACGGGCTCATTGGGGTTCTGCTGGTTTACGACATTCTTTGGCGCGGTGTCCGTATAGACCTGTGTGACCACATCCTTGACCGACACCGTGGGCTTTTGCACCGACAGCTTGACCATCTGGCCGATGCTGAGCTTCGGGGAGCCCGAAAAGCCGTTGAGCGTCATAAACTCGTTAAGGTTCATGTTGTACCTGGCCGCGATCTTTGAGGGGTTGTCCCCGGACACCACGGTGTAATCCATCTGGGAGGGCGACGTGGACTTGAGGATTTTGACGGCGTCCTGCGCCGAGATGCTTGAACCCGGGTCAATAAATGTCGGCACCACCTGCACGTCCTCCACAAACGAGAAGACCTGGTTCGTGATGTTATCGCCCGTGGCGGCGAAAGAGTTCTTTACCTGATTCAGCACGTCATCCGCGGAGGCGGGGCTCCCCAGCATGGCCACGGGTTTGCCGTCCACGGTTATCTGACCGCCTTGGATCTGATACGCGAGGCTCTTTGTGATGGCGGTTACGATGGAGTCCCTGGTCTGCATGTCGGAACCGGAGGCGTGGACTTTTGTCAGCCTGACGGTCTGCAGCGGCTTCACCTCTGTGCCGCTGGTCTGCGCTATGGCGTCCGCGGCGGATTTTTGCAGATCCCCGGGGGTCAGTTTTTTATCGTAGGCGATGTAGCCGACCGGTTTGTCGTCCAGGGAAACCTGATAGGCGTTGTGGTTTGTCATGAAAAAGACGGCTATGAGCAGGACGATAAAGACACCCGCCGCGATAAGCGCGGCCCGCGAGTACCGGCCGTACATCGCCGCGTCCGCGGCGCGCTCATAAGCCGCCCGCAGCCGGACCTCGGCAAACCCGATAACGCCGCCGTCAAACGGCATGATATTTCTGCCGCTCGCGCGCCGCCCGGAAGCCGCGGCGCCTCTGCGCACGGAAGCGCCGGCGTATTTGAGCCCGGCGCGCCCAGGGGGCGCCGGGCGCATGCGCTCAGGGGACGCCTCGCGCCTTTTATAGGGATCTTTCCGGGGATGCCCGGACGCGCCGGGCCAAAAACTCTCGTCCGCGCTATTCGTCCGCGGTTGGCCCGGCCGGCCCGGTTGGCCGGCCCGCCTTCTTTTATCGGATTCTTTAAACTTGTCCATCTTCAGCCTCCCTGATAAGCCATGCGGCAAGGCATCACGGCAGGAGCAGAGCCCCGCCCTACTGTTCCATCCGGCAAAATTTTATAGAACACTGTAGGGGCAGACCACGTGTCTGCCCGCATTCCGGGCGGAGACAAGCTCCGCCCCTACTCCATACTTTCACCGGATAAAATACTAGCGCAACTTCCAAGTTTTTGTAACAAGCCTTATATGGCTAAACCAAGCCGTTTTATATATACCTCGATTGCAGGAGACTATCTGCACATACCGGATTATTGTAGGGCGGGAGCCCGCTCCCGCCGCCCCAAATTTTTTGCGCATCCTATATAGATAACGTAAATTTAGGCGCTGAAACCTTTATTTATCGTGAGTTCGATTGCTCCCTTACACTACAACCGGCTAAAGCCGGAAGACTTGGCGCCGCCTGAAAGGCAGATGTAATGGCTGACCGCGCGTCCGTAAATCTGTAATTACAGGACGCTTTTAATTCAGCGGGCGGACAGCTCGTCCGCCCCTACGGAATACGAAAGCTCGCTTTGCTGAATTTCGCTGAAGAAGATCTGTCGAACTCACGTTTATTTCAGTTCATCGGACAGCCGAAAGCCGCCCTTACAGCCGCGTATATCTATAATAAATCAGCGCAGCGATGCATCTTCTTTTATCTGGCCTCTAACCTCTGGCCTCTGGCCTGTTCTATCCCCGTGAGGAACACCTCCGCCGACCCCTGGTATTTGCGTTCAGCCGAATCCATGGCCCGCCGCGCCGCGCCGATATCGTCAAAGTAAGCGAAGACCGTCGGGCCGCTGCCGCTCATCTGCGCGCACTTGGCGCCGCCGCTCAATAGCAGCGACTTTATCTCGCTGATTACGGGGTGACGCCGCGCGGTGACGCCCTCCAGCGCGTTGCTCGTGCCCGCGCAGATCGCGTCCAGATCGCCCCCCGCGATGCCGGCTATTATTTTATTTAAATCCTTTAAGCCGCCCGCCGCATCCGGATCGCTACGCGCCCCGGCGTCATAGTCGGCGAAAACGGACGCCGTGGAGACGGGGATGACGGGCCTCACAAGGACCACGTGCGCGGGCGGGTGCGGGCCGCCGAGCCTGGTCAGGCGTTCGCCCGCGCCCTCTGCCAGGCACGTGCCGCCCAATACGCAAAACGGCACGTCCGCGCCCAGCTCCAGCCCGAGCTTCAGCAAATCTGCCTCTGAGAGCCCCAGCCCAAACAGGCTGTTCAAACCTATGAGCGCCGCCGCGCAATCCGCGCTGCCGCCCGCGAGGCCCGCCGCGACGGGGATGCGCTTTTCAAGGCAAACGCGGACCCCGCCGTCTATGCCATAGCGCCGGAGCATAAGCTCCGCGGCCCTGTATACCAGGTTGGACTCATCCATGGGCAGGTCTTTCACAGTGCTCCCCGCGCCCAGCTCGAGCGCGATACGGCCCGATTCCGCCGGCTGTATGGTCAGGGTGTCGTGCAGCTTAAGCGTCTGCATGATCATGCGCAGCTCGTGCAGGCCGTCGCCGCGTTTGGATAAGACATCCAGAACCAGATTGATCTTCGCGTGCGCGTCAACCTTTACGGTCATGCCGGTCATAACGGCCGGAGGCCGCCTTCGCCGGCGTTTATCATATCCGCGACTTTCAGCATGATGGCGCACTCCGTGCGTTTGCGCTGCATCTCGCAGCCGGTCTCATAAGGCTTGAGTATATCGCCGTTGATAAAATAGGAGCTGGCCGCGCAGCCGCCGCTGCAATAGAACTTGGCGAAGCACGCGAGGCAGGCCGGCTTTGTGTACACATTGGCCGAGCGGAACTGGGCGCGCAGCTTTAAATCCGTGACGCCGCCGAACACATCCCCCATCACAAAATCATCCCTGCCGACGAACTGATGACAGGGGTAAAGCGCGCCGTCCGGCGCGACCGCGAGATATTCGCCCCCGGCGCCGCACCCGGCGGCGCGCTTGTAGACGCAGGGGCCGCCCTCGAGGTCTATCATAAAATGGAAGAAATCAAACTCGTCCTCCGTGCCGCGCAGCTCCAGCAGCTTTTGCGCCAGGGCCTCATATTCCGCGAAGACGCGCGGCAGATCCTGCTCTAATATCGCGTAGTCCGCGCCCTCAGGGGAAACGACGGGCTCCACGGAGACGTGTCTGAACCCCAGTTGCGCCAGGTGCATCACGTCAGAGCCAAAATCCAGATTTTCACGCGTAAAGGTGCCGCGGACGTAATAGCTCTTATTCTGGCTCTTATTCTTATTTCCGCTGCCTTCCCGCGCGGCGGCGAGCCTCAGGAACTTGTCCTTTATCATATCGTATGAGCCGGCGCCGGCGCGGTTTGAGCGCATGCGGTCATTGACTGCCCTGCGCCCGTCCAGGCTGAGCACGACGTTGTGCATCTCACTGTTGATAAAGCGCTCCTTCTCGCCGTCCAGGAGCACGCCGTTCGTGGTCAGCGTGAAGCGTATCTCCTTGCCCAGCGACGCGGCGCGCGCCTTGCCGTATTCCGTTATCGTCCGCACGGCCCCAAAGTTCAAAAGCGGTTCGCCGCCGAAGAAATCGACCTCCAGGCGCCGCCTGTTCCCGCTCGCGGCCAGCAGGAAATCGATGGCCGCCGCGCCGACTTCCGGGCTCATGAGCCCGCGTTCGCCGTGATATTTCCCGCCGCCCGCGAAGCAGTACCGGCAGCGCAGGTTGCAATCGTGCGCCACATGCAGGCACAGGGCCTTGACTATATTCTCATCGGACGGTCCGGACAGCTTGTCAGAAAAATTATCATCGGAGAAAACATCGCCGGAAAACAGCGTGCCCATGCCTATGAGCTGCCCGATCTCATCAAGGGCCTCCGAAAGCTCGTCCGCCCCGTATTTATCCAATCCCCTATCCGGAATTTCGTGCCCCGGACCACCCCAGGTTTCGGCTTTGAGCCGCTCAATATCGTCCGGCGTATTGCAATCTCTCAGGATATCAAATATAATATCATCGACGGAGTGAACGGCGCCGCTGTTGACGTCCAGCACGATATTATACCCGCCCTGCCTGTAGCAGTGTATCATAGGAATTATCATAAAAACTCCCGCTGAACGCGCGGGGCCGCGCCATGTCGGTTCCAGGCGCGCAACCCGCCGATCCGGTCAGACTAAAATCATTTTTTGTCGTTCTCGCAAACCTGGTTCGCGACCGTGCAGGACGTCTTGCAGGCCGACTGGCAGGACGTCTGACATTCGCCGCAGCCGCCCGTTTTGACGGTCTGGCTCAGCAATTTTGTATTGAGCGTCTTGATATGTTTCATATGTTTTACCCCTTTGCCGTTTTGTTTCGCGCATTGACTTTTAATTTACTTTGATGCGCGCTTAAAATATTGTATCATATAGCAGGCGGTTTTGCAATAATGATTGTGCTATTATATATGATAAACGCCTGATAAACGCCTGATAGACGCGCGGGCGAACAGATTAACGTGGGGGGCGGTTTCGGGCTTATGGATTCATCGCCTGATTATGGGCCGCTGGCGCGGCTTATGGATATAAAGCCCGGCGACGTCGTCTCCGCCGTCGGCGCGGGCGGCAAGACAAGCCTGATATTCGCGCTGGCCGCCGGGCTCAATAAGCCGCGGGATTTAAAAATCCTTCTGACCACCACCACCAAGATCTACGCGCCCGAGTCCGGGTTCGACCGCCTGATCATAGGGGAGCCGGCGGCGGATATCGGGGCGGGCGTGTATGTCATGGGCAGATGCGTGGACGGCGAAAACAAGCTGCGCGCCTTTGAACCGGAAATCCTTGAGGGCCTGATAAGGCGTTTTGACGTCGCGCTGATAGAGGCGGACGGGGCGCGCGGGCGGCCGCTCAAATGCCCCGGGCCGGGGGAGCCCGCCGTCATCCCCGCCACGACAAAGACAGTCGCCGTGCTGAGCCTGCGCCCGGTCGGGTCGGCCTTGAGCGCGGAAAACGTGCACAGGGCGGATTTATTCGCAGCCGTCACGGGGGCTAGGGCCGGCGGGGCCATAACCGTAGGGCACATCGCGAGGCTCGCGGCGTCGCCCGACGGGCTGTTTAAAAACGCCCGCGGGGAGCGGATCCTGTTTGTGAATAAGATCGAAACGGATGGGGATTTATCCGTGTTGACCAGCTTTGTCAAATCCATCTGGTCCATGCGATCCGGCGATAACGGCGGAAAATTCTTTGACAGGATGCTGGCGGGGAGCCTGCGGGATAATCTTTTTTGGGAACAATCACAATGGGGCGGATGCCCGTAATGAAATGAGGGCTGTTTATGCCGGTAAGCGCCGTAATACTCGCCGCGGGAAGGTCACTGCGGTTTGGGGAGGACAAGCTCCGCCTGGAAATCGGCGGAAAGACTATGCTGGAGCGCGTGCTGGGCACGGTCGCCGCGCTGGATTTTGATGAAGTAATCGTCGTCGCGGGCAGCCCCGAGGCGGCCCGGCTGTGCGAGGACGTATACGGCGGGCTGAAAGCCGTTGCGGGACCGGACTTTCCCGCCGGGCGCGGGCGCGGCGGCTTAAAAGCCGCGATAAACCCCGGCGGCGGCGCGGGCCTGGGCTCTTCGGTAAAGCTGGGCGTCGCCCTGGCGAATCCGGAGAACCACATGATGTTTTTCCTGGCCGATCAGCCGTTTATCCAAACCGGGACTGTCTCGGGCATGCTGCGCCGCGGCGGCTTAAAAGCCGCAGTGGTCATGGGCTGCCGCGCGGGGATCCCGATGACCCCGGCCGTATTCCCGCCGTCTTTCCGCGAGCGCCTGCTGCAAATAGGCGACGGGCAGGGCGCGAAGGCCGCGCTGGGCGGCGGGGACATCATAGAAAAAGTGGAACTGACGGCTTCCGAGGCGCTGGATATCGACACGCCCGCCGCGTACATGTCCGCGATATGCCCGAACAAGCTGGTGATCCTGCGCGGCGCGGGGGATCTGGCGACGGGGGTCATACAGGCGCTGTTTATGTCCGGGTTTTCCGTAATCGCGCTGGAATCGGCCCGGCCCACGGCCATACGCCGCGGCGTGAGCCTCTGCGAGGCCGTTTACGACGGCCGGGCCTGCGTCGAGGGCATAACCGCCCGGCTGGCAAAGGACGTCGCGGACATCGGCCGTATCCTGCAATCGGGCGAGGTGCCCGTCGCGGTTGACCCCGCGGGGGATTATATCGTCAGGCTCAGGCCCGCGGCGGTCGTCGACGCCGTCATGGCCAAGCGCAATACCGGGACGCGCCGGGGGATGGCGGATGCCGTCATCGCGCTGGGGCCGGGGTTTACGGCGGGCGGCGGCGCTGACGCCGCGGACGCTGTAATCGAGACATCGCGCGGGCATTGGCTGGGCAGGATCATATTCGAGGGCGCGGCGCTGCCGGACACCGGCATACCGGGCAAGATCGGCGGCGCGGGCGCCGAGCGCGTGGTCAGAAGCCCCGCGGAAGGCGTTTTTCGCCCGATTTCGGAAATCGGGCAGATTGTGAGGTGCGGGGACGTCATCGCCCATGTCGGTGGCGCGCCCGTGACGGCCGCCATAGACGGCGTGCTGCGCGGCGTGCTGCGCGGCGGCCTGGAGGTGACGCGGGGCTTTAAGCTGGCGGACATAGACCCGCGCGGCCTGCCGGAATACTGCCGCACGGTATCGGACAAGGCGCGCTGCGTGGGCGCGGCCTCTGTTGTGGCGTTATTGTATCTTATGAACGGCAAGGGGTGACATATGGGCATAAACGTATTGAAAGAGATAATCCGGGCGCTGGAAGGCGGGCGCGGGGCCGCCCTGGCGGCGGTGATCGAATCGGGCGGCTCCTCCCCCGCCAAGCCCGGCGCGCTCATGGCGGTGTTTGAAGACGGCGGGATCTGCGGCACCGTGGGGGGCGGCGCGGCCGAGGGCGATATAATCGGGCGCTGCGCCGAGGCCATCAGGGACGGCAAGGGCTTCCTGTTTGAATATGACCTGAGCCCGGCGGGGGAGCCCGGCGGGGCCTGCGGCGGCTGGATAAAGGGCTCCGTCCAGGTGTTTCCCGCCCGCAAGCGGCTACTCATCTTCGGCGGCGGCCACATAGCCCAAAGGCTCGCGCCGCTGGCGGACGGCCTCGGCTTTGACGTCGCCGTCGCGGACGACCGCGACGAGTTTAAAAGCCGTTTTGAAGGCGCGCGGTACATCGCGTGCAGGCCGGGCGATATCGCGAAACATTACGCGATAGGGCCGGACACCTTCATAGTGATCGTGACGCGCGGGCACGCGGCGGATCTGGAGGCGCTCATAACGGTCGCCGGCTCGGACGCCGCCTACATCGGGATGGTGGGCAGCGCGGCCAAAACCGGCGAGGTCTTCGCGTCCGCGGCGGCCGCCGGCGTACCGGCGCGGGCGCTCTCAGCCGTATACGCGCCCATCGGGCTGGACATCGCGGACAATTCGCCGGGGGAGATCGCCGTCTCCATAATCAGCGAGATACTGCTCATCAAGAACGGCCGGCGCCTGGGCCACATGAGGGATAATCAGAAGGATAATCAGATAAAGTATACCGGAAACGGAGGGCGCGATGTTTAAAACCATACGGACCCAGGACGCCGTCGGCTCCATACTGTGCCAGGACGTGACAAAGATAACGCCGGGCTTTAAAGGCGCGGCGTTCACCAAGGGGCACGTCGTCGCGGAGAGCGACGTGGAGGAATTGCTGAATATCGGCAAATACCACCTCTACGTCTGGGACGCCCCCGCCGATTTCGTCCACGAAAACGACGCCGCCGTACGCCTGGCGGACATCCTCGACGGCGGCGGGCTGGAGCGCGGGGAGGTGAAAGAGGGCAAGCTCAGCCTTTACGCCCGGTGCGACGGGCTTTTAAAGGTGGACGCCGGGGAGCTGTTTAAGCTCAACATGATCGATGAGCTCATGGCGGCGGCGCTCCATACGGACATACCCGTAAAAAGCGGGCAGCTTGTCGGCGGCACGCGGGTCATCCCGCTGGCGGTCCCGGCTCAGACGCTTAGCCGCGCGGAAACAGAGGTCAAAAGGGGCGTGATCCGCGTCCTGCCATTTAAAAGCGCGAGGATCGGCATAGTCATAACGGGCACGGAGGTCTACGAGGGCAGGATCCGCGACGCCTTCGGCGGCGTGCTGCTCAAAAAGGCGGCCGAATACGGCTGTGAGGCCGCGGGCACGGTGATCTTACCGGACGACAGGGAAAGGATCGCGTCCGCCATCGAAGGGTATGTCGCCGCCGGCTGCGGCATAGTGTTCTGCGCCGGCGGCATGTCCGTGGACGCCGACGACCTCACGCCCGCGGCCATCAAGCAGGTCTGCGGGGAGCTGATCACATACGGCTCGCCGATCTTGCCCGGGGCCATGTTCCTCCTTGCGTATAAAGGCCCCGCCGCGATAATGGGCCTCCCCGGCTGCGTCATGCACTCAAGGCGCACCGCGCTGGACCTGATCCTCCCGCGCGCGCTCGCCGGGGAGCGCCTCACAAAGTCCGATATCGCCCGCTACGGCCACGGGGGGCAGTGTCAGAATTGCGGGGAGTGCGTCTTCCCCGCTTGCGCCTTCGGAAAATTTTAGAGCCGGAAGACGGTCCGTCAAAAGGCAGGGCTAAAAACAAGGCTGTAAAAGCAAAACCGCAGGGTTTACCCCTGCGGTTCGCCGTATAGGCTTAAAAAACAGTATGATTGCGCCGCTGTAAAAATTTTATGCCCTAAAACCGAAAGGACATTCGGTATGCCAAGGTTATCCGACGATGTAGCAGGCGCGGATCTGGGTGTTGCCCTTGGTATCCACATAGACTTTGTAGCCGCCCACATCATAGGTCCCGGCAGCGTTGAAATCCCCGGACTCTCTTTTTGTTGAGAGTCCGGGGATTTTTCATGTCAGCTCATTCACTGCGGAGATGCCGGCCGCACATACTGCGTCAAACTGCCCCGCTCAATTTGAACGAACTTTTGATCGGGTTACGAATTCTAATTGCTCGTCTTCGGCCCCCAGTTGTTGGTTGTGAACGGCCTCACGGTCAGTTTCGCCGACGAGGGCAGGACGCTGCCCGCGGCGTATTTGACGGCGGAGCTTGAGACGACGCCGTTCGGGCCCATCGGGTCGGAGCCGTCGGTTGTGTAATACGCGTCGGTGCTGTTCGGGTTGGCCAGGGTAAGGCCGGAACCGTTGTTTGTGATCGTCACGGGGCTTAAGGTGTGCGCCATGCCGTACGCCGCCCATCTCTGGAGAGTATACATGACGCGATCCGTAAGCTGGCTCTGAACCTTGGGCTGCATATTGAGCCACTCCTGATAAATGGTGCTTCTGATGCCCAGATAGGCCGCGTCCACCTTATAAGCGCCGTTGCTGTTAAGCGTCAGGTAGTTTTGCTGGATCAGGCTGCTCACGTTGGCCACGGAGAGCGGGGCGCCGGGAGCGCCTTTAAAGTCGCCGCTGGCCGGGCCGATCTGCGTCAACACCTGGTCTTTTACCAGCGTCTTGAACTCCAGGTTGCCGGCTGTGGCGCTCGAGGTGCTGTCGCCGGAGAAAGCGCCGAACCAGCCGCCGGGGCCCACTCTCGAAAGGGTCTCGCCCCATTTGTAGCGGTACGTGCCCGCGCCGCCGGCGTAGGCGTACGCCGTCGTGCCCGTCTGCCCGTTGTTGAAGAAAGCGCCGTCCGCGTCGTTGATGTTGAAGATCATCTTAACGCCGCCGCCGTTATAGGCGTCGTTGTGGACGATGCCGAACGCTTCGTGCTCCGTGTCGGTGAACATATAGAGGATCTGATCCTTGATGAAATCAGTTACGTCCACGTACTTCTTGAACTCCTGGAAGTTCTTGCTGCTCACGGTCTGCTTGATGGCGGCCAGCAGCGTCGCGCTGCCGCTGTCCAAAGCGCCCGTGCCGTAGTTGGTGTCCTGGAAGTTGACGACCGTGTAATTGGTGCTCTGATCGCCGAAGTAGTTCTCAAACGAACCGTCGCTGAAGGCCTCCCTCAATGTCTTAAGGCCGCGATACTGACCGTTGAAGAAGAACTGTACGTAACGCTCCTTGAGGTCGAATTTCTGCATCTGGATACCCAGCGCATGCGTCACCATGTCGTCATAGCGGAGATACCCCAGGTTCCAAATATCGGCCTGCGGGCCGTCCTCGCCCTCCTTGAGCTGCAATTTGGAATATTTGCCGGGCGTCGGGAACGGGTCGTTGGGGACGGGGTCGAAAAACTGGTTCTTGGCCTTCTTGGTGTTGTAATCCCGGTGGAATTTGACGTCCACGCTGGAGTTGAACCATGTCATGCTGGCCTGACCGAACTTCTTTGTGCCGTTGTAGCTGAAGTAATTGTGGTTGCCCTGGCCCAGGTGGGCGTCGATGAATTCGAACGTGGACTGTACGTAATCGGCGTTGGCCACGAGCGCCGCGCCCGAATTCGAGGTCACGGAGACGATCGGGAAGCAGGACATGGCCGCCGCGTAATCGCTGTCATTGATGGTGCTCTTCCACGCCCACAGGGAGCTGAAAGTCGTGCCGGACGGCGCGGGCCCGGTCACCTCGTTCTTCAGGTTGTTCTTGAGGATGTAGGTATAGGCCTGAAGCCCGGTGTTGCCGGAGGCGTCGTAGGCGTATATCTTGACGACGCAGGACTTTGTGACCGAGATCGGGCCGGTGTAGGTCAGCCCCGCCGTGGCGCTGGGCGTTGAGACGTCGTCTATGGTGTACTTGATGGTCACGCCGGGCTTTGACGCGGATATGGCGAGCGTGAAGCCCGTGTCATAGACGCCCCTGTCGTGGTCTGTGGTCACCTGATAGTTCTGCTGACCGTTGTTGTTGGACGCGCCGTACGTCTCGCTCTGGAACAGGACGACAGTCGGGCTGCCGTCCGTCACCCTGCCGGTGGTCTGGTTATAGAGCTGGCTGCCGTAGGTGAGCGAATCGATGGCCGCTACCTTGCCGCCGACGGTAGTGCTGAGGTAAACCGTCCCGGTGGAGCTCACCGTGAAGTTGGCGTGGGTGCTGCCCAGATCGGGCAGGTTGTCGCAGGTGATGACGCGGTACCCCTTGGCGGGAATCAGCACGTTGTTAAACTCGAACTTGGTCAAAGTTTTGGAGTTTGACAGGTACGTGCCCTTGCCCAGGACGACCGGCACGTCGTTGGCGTTGTAGAGCTCCACCCAAGAGTCCTTTGAGCTGGACGTGCCCTCGGCCGAGACTTCGTTGACAAAGACGTTGACCAACTTGGCGGAATCGGTTATGGCGCCGGGGATGACCGCGCCGTTGCCGCTGTATTTGTAGTTGACGACGAGCCGCGGGGCGTTTGTGGTGTTGGATCTGTAGACGCTGCCGACGTAGTTGTCACCGTCCACCATGAACGCCAGCGCCTGGCCGCTCTGCCAGCCGTTAAGGCGCTTCTCGTCGATAAGGCCCGCGAGATTAGGCGTCCTGACTATCTGACCCACTGACGTGAACGGCGTCTGCCTCCAGGCTACGGATAGATCGCCGTACTTCCTGTTGGTGACGTTATATGCGGACGTCGCGTAGGTGGCGGGGTTGCCCTGCTCGGCCTTTATGACCATGTTGGAAGTGCCGCTCGCGGTCGTCTGCACGGTGTATTCCATGTAGGCGTCGGTAATCTCGGCGTTGGCGGGGATAATCACGTTCGGGAACCTGAATCCGTTTATGTCCTTGTAAGCGGCGGTGAGCGTGGAGGTGTAATAGCCGCCCATCTCTATCGTGCTGCCAAGATCCATGGCGTGTCCCGTGCCATATTCCTCGGCGGTGTCGCTGGCCGTGCTGCTGGAGCCCTTGTACTGGCCGTAGCCGGTGTAATACTGGATCACCAGCTTGGCGCAGTTGGCCGCGCTGCCCTCATAGGACTGGGCCACATATGT
>Ga0209629_10000939_pt1 | contig 17316 bp, 10 predicted proteins | sample TergutCu122P5_FD_187286 | JGI IMG/M metagenome (GOLD analysis project Ga0209629, IMG submission 187286) | Cubitermes ugandensis P5 segment gut microbial communities from Kakamega Forest, Kenya - Cu122 P5 (SPAdes) (version 2) | ecosystem: Host-associated > Arthropoda: Insects > Digestive system...
TAGAATATAACATCTTTCTAACTAGTTGTGTTGATTGACTACACTTTCCTCCCTCTCATTAGTTACACACACAATGGGGATGACATACCTTAAAGTTACTATACATGTTTTATTAAGGAGTATATTACACATTCACTATGTATGACTTCATAAATGCAAAACTGCTAAACCTTATCACACTTTCATGAGACTTGAAGTTTCTAGAATGTATAAAAGAAACCATAAACAAGTAAGAATGATTCACACAAACATAAAACACAAATTGCATAAAATATGAGAAGTAATAATGCATACATTTAACATGTGAAATTGTAATCACAGATTAAACTTGGTCCCCCAGAAGGGTTATCTTAATTTAAATATAAACTGTATTAAACAAAACCAGCAGAATCTCAAACTCCACTCCTTCCTATCATGCAAACTTAGTACCTTCCTTTGCCTTTGAGTAAATTTTTGAATTTAAATTTGTACCATATGATTTGTCAGAAGCCAGGGTATTGTGGCTGGTACGGTGACCAGACTACAGGCTAGAAAACCAGTTTCTGGCAGAGACAAGAGATTTTTCTCTTCTCTGAAGTGTCCAGACTGGATCTGGCCTCCAGAGACTCCCATTCAGTACATATAAGAGGCTCTTTCCCAGGAGGAAAAATGGCCATTATGGATGGATCTGGCCCCCAACCTCCATCTAGTGTAAGGTTCAAAATTGAATGGAGCTTCAGCTCCACTCCTCCATACCATATTCATGATGTGCAGAGCCAACTTTATTTTACTTTGCCTCTATTTTGCTAACATTTGTATGTAATATTGATCTTTGATATTAATCTGTAAACAGAGAATTTTTATTGATGTAAGTAAACAGAAAAGCTAATTAATTGTGGTCGACAAAGTTTTGATTTTCAAAGAGGCCTTGGTTTTTGTAGCAGTGTTTCAGTGTATATGGTGGCCAACTGGTAAGCAGACATGTTGACTGTTGTATTACTTATTGGATTATAAAATAGGCCATATATTTTTAGTGCCAGAACTGAACACCCAGAATATACACACACACAAAATCTTGTTAATTCTCAAAGTAATTTGGATTACCTCATTTTCAGATTTAAACATAATCCTGCTACTGTTGATATCAAGTTCTGCCCCTGTCAAGAGACAACTGCATGTACACTAACCACAGAGACAAGAATTGTGAACATGAAGGTAACTAAATCAGTGGTGGCACATATCTTTCAACTACAAGGGCCAAAAGAATAAATTCTAAATCCTGTCCAATAGTAACTGATATAAAAAAAAAACACAATGAATATTCAGAATCACAATTCAAAATTACATTTAGTAGAGGTGTGAGAAGCACAATATTCAACACATTTTTTTGTTAAGTTATTTCATACTCCTGAACTTATGTCTAACTTCATGCCTTAAGTACAGGAAACCTGTGTCCTCTAAGACAGTTAAAGGACAAACCTGTATTTTAACACATCTATTCTCACATTCAAGGTTGGCCACTTACTGGCACTCTGTTGAAGCTACCACTCCACCCTACTGTAAAACACTATAACAAGACAGAGTTTCTTGCAAAACACATTTTGGGTACACAATTTGTTCCTCTGCTACTAGATGAAGCAAGTGATTTTTGGAAGTATGTACAATAATCTGCTAGTAATTTCTTAGGAGTGAAATATTCTAAATGGCACATCTAGTGCTAAAAATGGCTAGGCTGGATGATAGACTAGCTGCATAGTTGCTGACAGTTACTCTTATGTGAACAATGAAGACAATTTGAAGCAATTAAGAGAAATCACTGACAGGCAGATGAAAAACAACTGTTTATACACAACACAGATTCACACTTGTATTTATTACAAGAGATGATATTAATTTTAAAACTGTTTTTTATGACTTGTGTTTTAACAGGTATTTATTACAACCACTAAGTGACAGTATTACCTAAAATATATTACGCCTGTATCACAACATTTTTTAAAGTTTGCATATACGCTTCATCTGGTTTAAAGCATCATAACACATAGCTGATTTTTAATGCAACAATGTTATATTTGAAAAATATATTTTGTAATACAGCAAACACAAGGTCTAAATTACATAAAGTGACATTAATTATAAGGAACAAGTGCACTGGACTAGGTGCACTGTACATTCCCTAGCTTTTATACTGTTTATTCCCCAGCCGCACAACTTCCCACAATCTACTCATACTGAAACTAGGGACTGGACAATGAAATTCAGTAAATATTCAAAAAATAACTCAACTGGTAATAATTTCAGCCTTCATACATCAATGGCATTACTCAATAAAAATTTCAGTGTCTTTCCAAATGTGATAGAGAAGATTACGATATGTTTCAAATATTACACCTCTACTACACTGAAAATGCACTTACAAATTACACATAGAAGTCAAGTTTGATTCTGGACCAATATTACTACACTGATTAATTAAATTTTTATGGACTTTTTAATGATCGTCCTGTCTCTAGTTGGAAAGTGTTTTGAGCATCTGAACCCTCTCAGTCAGGAGATATCACAGTCTCAATTAAGTCTCTGCTCCTATATCTGTAGGTCACACAGGATCATTTAATAATGCAGTCTCATCTGTCTTTTTACTTGACACTGGCGTTAATTTATTAAGTTCAGCACAAAGTGATTCATATGCTCTCTGCAGGGGCTTCGTGTTATTATGAGTCTTCAGATGAGCCTTAATTTCCTGTAAAAAGGCCACAAAAGAATTACATTGTTACTAACCAACCTTTATTATATTAACTCTTCAAATCCTCTGAGGGAATCAGTACAACATTTTTGTAATGAGTCGTAGTCTGGTGAGGTGAGATGACAACTGTTAAATAAAATATGAATAATCAACGTCCAATCGTACACAAAATAAAGCCTAAAATTATATAACTATAGATAGAGACCGAAGGATGGATTTTAATTTTTTTAACTAGAGATAAAAATGACCAATGTACAATATACATACCAGCTGCATGGCCTTTTATTTTCAAACAACAATCTTTATACATTTGTTTCTGAGCAAGCAATAAGACCATGTTGACAGGAGAAGTGGTATGCAGTATCTAGGACAAGGTCAGTAAGAACTGATAGCCTCATCTTATTACACATTTCTGATCTATCAACACAATTAAATGTTCATACACTTACATGTTAAAAAAGAAAAAAAGACATCCAACCTATGGAAGAAATTGGCAACATTAAAGAAACCTACTAAAGTGGTGGCTATTACTTCCCCACAGTTGATATCAGAAAGATTCTAGCCACCAAGTCTAGAATTTTGCCCATCACATTTTACTTTATGGAAGTTTTAACCTTTTGAAGATTACAAAAAAAGGGAAAAGTTCTTTTCTATCCATTGGTCCCCAATCTTTGAGACAGCATTTGCCCATTTGTCCTTCAGGTAAAAGCTATATAGATGAAGATAAGCATGGAACATTGGTGTAATGAATTTACAACTCACATATATCTTATACAAAGATGTGGTTCATATCTCCCAGAGAATACAGTGCTTCTAACAGGACGGCCTGGTTGATTGGTGTACAGCAAAACAAATGCTGCATACTGTAAGAACCAATTGGAATTGAAAAATACATTGCCTGGGGAAAATGCAATATTTAATGTTAAGCCTGGCAGCATCCACAGTATCTACAGAGCTTCAGAAGGTTAAGATCAGTGTGTTAAAATTGAGATACAGAATGTAATTCAGCATGCATCAGACATAATATCACCACATTATAATAAATGCAAAGTAATGTGACTTATTGTGTAGATTTAAGTTTCAAAAGTAATAACCACCACTTTCAACATCTTTACCACCAGGTTCTTCCATGGATGATGTCCCTTTTTGAGCATACCATATTATGAGGAATACTCAAGCAACAAGTATCATAACCTCATACCGTTAATATACGTTTCTTCTTAATCCAAAAATGTGTGCGTATAACATCCTCAAACCCAGAGCATGGCTTTCTGAGCTGGGCAACCATGGCATGGACTACTGTTTGGAGCAGCACTTCCTCATTGTAGGACTGGCTGCAGCGTTTCCCTTTGGCTGTTCCTAGCAGAATCTCATACCCTGGTTCATTGAAATATGGCTCTGGGACCAGGATCAAGCTTTGTATGGAAACAAGGACCTGTAACATGAGACATAAACCCATGAAGTCTATAGTCTGCATGCTATGGCAGAACTCGACTATTTCCACCAAATGACACAAACGGTGAAGGTTTGCCCTTTTGTGTCTGCCATGAAGGGATATGGCAGAGTGGAGCCATGGCTCCACTAATTCTTTATCCCAGTACTAGCCACGGGTTAGTGGTCAGGTTCATACCCAGCCACTTAACCCCCAGCACCAATTAAATTACCCTCCTACCTATGCACAAATGTCACAATTGGTCTTATCCCTTCAGGTTTCTGAGACTAACATTCTGCATGCATTTCTCATTTTTCGCATACATGCTTTGTCCCACCCAACTCATTCTCCTTCATTTGATAACCCTAATAATATGTGGCAAAGTGTACCAGTTATGAAGCTTCTCAAAGTGCAAGAAAGTATTTCTTTAATATGCAATTCATGTAAGAATGATTTGAAAATATGTTTTAATATGTACTGTTATAGCAAATATATATGGCAAACCGGAACAATCACAGCACAGCCCAACATATGAACAGTTCCTAAAACTGCTTATGTGTACACTCGTACATTGCCAGTCCCAGTGGCCCCGCGGTCTAAGGAGTAGGTCTACGGCCACTCGCCTGCTGAGATTGTGGGTTCAAATCCCACCAGAGGCATGGATGTTTGTCTGTTGTGAGTGTTGTGTGTTGTCGTGGCAGAAATGCTGCGACGGATTGAACACTCATCCAGAGGAGTGCTACCGACTGTGGTGCGTCGTTGTATGTGATCTAGAAACCTCAAAAATGAGGAGGCTACAGCCTGCTATGGGGCCGTGGAAAATACAACCAGAGGGATGTAACGCCAAAAAAACAAAAACAAAACACTCCTACATTAACAACAGACTTAGGAAGACCCAGAACTAGAAGGGAAACCTATTCAGCTTTGGAAATGGCTATTAGGCACCTACTTTCTGTGCATGATGAAAGATGAATACATCAGAAATTAGGTTTGTCTGAAATTACTGCTGTTTGTTTCAACACTTAACCTGCAACAGGGTTGAAGTCTCATGCCAGTGCTCCCCTTGCAAGCCCACAAATGTGTCCAAAAGAGACAGGCACACCCTGCCAGATGAGTAGAGGTTGGGATTGAAGCGGACCTGACCCCGGCCTGTGGTGCAGAAGTGCACTAGTGGTGGTGATTTTGGATACAGTGGTGGAAAAAAAATGTCGAACTGGAAGCAACCACCAGAGTAAGGTGTCCCTTCTGGTCTGTAAGTAGAGAAGAATGAATATGTCACTGGAAATATGCACTTCCACATCCAACTACTGCAAAGGAGGCAAGAATTACTTCACACTAGCTCATTTTACCTGCATATATTATATGTGCACATCAATTTTTCCTGCAAATGGACTCATGATCTTCAAATTTGATGTGATTTTGACCGTGCACCGTCGTTAATATGTGGAAATAAAATGCCAACTAGATGTTGCATCTAGTTGGCATTTTATTTCCACATTCATGATCTTCAGTTTTTAATACACCATCAATGCAAACAAGACATCATAATAACCAATGCCTCATGTATCACTGCACAGAACTGATACAAACTGATATTGCAATACATGTATATGTGTACTCTCATAAAGGGCAATAATTTCCATGGTAATGGAATGCATGAACATTGTTCCTTTCCACGTGCATTTATGAAAATCTTCCCTGATACAAACGGTACTCATGTGACTAAATGGCCCTACCATTCCCATAACATATCTAGCACAAACATCCCACTTTTCACACACCACCTTGTCTCACGCTGTCATGCATATGCTTACCACCATTAAAACGTAAGCACTGATGTTATCATGCAAGTACAGTTTGGTGCATAAACCAATTGAAGCCAGTTTCTATTATTTCAGGTTATAACTTCCAGGGATTAGTGAAGATGGGGAAAGAAGCAGTCATGGCCCAATTTGAAATACTATCCTAGCATTTTCCTGGAGGGACTGAAAAAAACCACAGAATTTGTAACAGGTTAGCAAGTCTTGAAGCCAATGTTTTAATTTGGGACCTTTAGAATACAGGGAGTCCCCAACTTCCAGACATAATTCGTTCCTGAAAATGTGTGGAAAAGTTGAAATGTATGAAAGTCAAGCAACAGGCTTATATGTTATAAGGAGAGTTCTGTTCCCATTTCCACCAAAAGTGTCAGATGCAGCACAAAATATAAACAATACAAATACATTTTCTAAAGTTCTTTCTTGCCTCAAATTCTAGTTATCTCATGTACCTTCTCTGCCATTTGGTGACAAAAAATACAGTAGAGGATAAGGTGTAGGTAAGGAAGTCAAACACAACTAGTATTTATTAACTATAATGTCAACAGAACAACATGTTTCCCATGAGTAACTTGCATACCAGCGAGACACCCCTACCTGGTTCTCCGAGCTACGGACTTTACTAGTTTTTTCTATGTAATCTTGATTTTCTATGTATATTGACACTGCCAGATGATGGGATCTCAACATCAAACTACCCTTTTCCATAGATTATATTGAAATCTTAAAGCTAGCAATCGTAGAACCTGATGATTGCCTCTGTATAGGCCGAAACATGTTGTTCAGTTGAAATAGTTAATAAATACTAGTTGTGTTTGACTTCCTTACCTACACCTTATGTTACATACACAATGGGGATGCCTCAACTCAAGTTTACAGTAGAGGACTCAGTTTTACAGCCGTAGACACTATCAAAATGTCAGGGGCATGTGCAGGAGAATAGGCAGAACAATTCTTATTACTGCTGTGAGAACAAGTAGGAATGGTGGGATATGCTATTTGAAAAAAATTCTTGCAGAAACAAATAAACTCTACTGTATGAACACAGATAATAATGTTGTGGAGATGATGCAGAGGCTGAAGCATTGGCTCAGTTAACAGATTGTGGCACTGTGTGATAGCTTGAAATATTTGTTTGTTAGCTGTGTATGCAAGTCCAAATTTTGCATACAAAAGATGGATTAGGGATGAGAATTTATAATGTATGAAAGTATGGGCTGTACAGAATCAAAAGGCTGGAAGTTGAGGACTGCGTGCACAAAGTAGATATGTATAACCATGATATATTTATCTGGATGATAAAGGTGGATGTGGTGTGAGCAGTGTTTGATTGGGTCTGATGAAGCTGCCTGGCTGATCAACATATACTCCTATAACATGATATTGGGATGATGTAACTAGTCATCTTAATTTTTATTGCCTCTTCCCTGATGATACAGTCCATAAGTCCTTATCTCTTCACTAATATGCTGGTTCCATGTGAATGGATACACTGGCCCAACATTAAGAGCCTGCTCCCTCACTAAATCAAGGAAACCAATCAGTCATGCAATGAAACGCAATGAAGACCAACTCAGATAATAAAGATATGAGCCTTCTGCTTGAATTTCCCTTCTTGGTGTCTCAGTCCTTCTTTCTGTTCTTCAGTTCCTTGTGCCTCAGTCATTGTTTCTGTTATTGTGTTCCCTGTGCATCAGTCCTTGTTCCTGTTCTCCCAATATCTGCTCATTCTTTGTTCCTGTTCTTCTATTCCTGAGGTTCTACAACCCACAATTTCTGGCCCTTCCATCATATGGAATAAGCAATACTACTGGAGATCAAATCACAGTTACTTCCTCTAGCTGTTAACTTCACAAAACAGATATCACATCGAATGTACCTCAACGACAAGTGCTCAGCAAAAATTAAGATGTACACCTACCTATGCATTCAACTTACCCGATAATAAGTGCTCTTAGTAAGGTGCATTTTGCATCATCCTATGAGAGAGAACAACACTAAAATTAGTACTATTTGCATAAAAATCATTATTATATATGTATACATTTCCATAAAACAAATATTCATTAACAAACAATATACCGTATTTCCTGGCCCATAAGACGCACCGTGATTTTTTTTGTTAGAAATTTTAGAAAAAAATAATGATGAATGTATTTTAATTTTAGTAATTTAATGGAAGAAAACAGGATTGTTACACACCAAAATTAACAACCACAATATAATTTATTCATCACAGAAACCCAGAAAACCGTTGTCACTGCCACTAAAATAATCTTCATGGTTGTTTTCACTATCTCAAGATAAAGATGTTGTATAATAGATGTACGGGCATTTATAAGTTTGGAAATAATACTTACCCTCGGCACATAAGATGCAGGTCGAATTTAGGCCACATTTTTCGGGAAAAAAAGTGTGCCTTATGGGCCGGGAAATATGGTACTCTACTTGTAATGTGAGGTCTATATTCTCACAGTGGTGTTGCTGAAGATGAAAGTTTCCTGGATTGTTACACCATGTCAGCTGGTAGTTACTGATATTCCAAAGAATCATGATGTCTTTATATTTAGGGTCAAGCAATTTACACTTGTCTTGGGCTGCTTAACCCTGAAGATAAGGCAATATGATTCTTTGAAACACAAGTATTTACCAGTTCACACAATGTAACAGTACAAAATAAATTAATCTGATTCAATATATTGTAATTTACAGATATGAAAGAAATATTTACTGAGTGCTATGTCGCGTGACTTACAAGAAATGTCTAAGCAGAAAACATTACTACAAGGGTTTTGAAAATCCATTTGACACCCACCTAGGGAAATATGATGATAATTATCATCATATGCTACACATTAAATATAATTAATGTGTAGCACAAACAATAAAAAAAATAAAAAATTTTAAACTAAACTTTACTTGCCATTTTCAAAAGCTATCACACAAATATGCAACTATGTCCTATTATTTGAATTAAACTTAATATTTTTATTTTTGATACATTCTTTAGGGGTGCTGCCAGTAATTTTCTTTGTTGACAAGTGAGTGTGGAAGGAATTTTCAAATCCCTGGTCATCAGACAATCAGGCCATCTAAAAAATGTGACTTACTGTACGAATGAAAATAGCCGATCCTATATCAAGGGGCAGAGAGGTTGACAAGGCAGCCATTTCTTGTGCAATCCTTATCATCTGTGCAGAATTTGGTGGGAGAGCCTTTTTAAAATGGGTGCTGAAGTGATGTGCACTTGCACCTTCCACTAAAATAAACAGGCAACTGAAACAGTCTCAGGAGGCAATTTATACATATTGGTTGTCACTGTGATCCTTGCATCCATGAGTAATAAGATGGAGAAAATAAATTAAAATTACATAAAAAATGAATTACCACAAAAGCAATGTAGCTAATTTTAATGACGTAGAGGTTCAAATCATACAGCATAACATCATAAAAAATTAGATGAGAATGAAAAACCAACCCTTTAGTAAACTTTGGGTTTGGTTTGTACATCCCATTGTAAAACATATAAACTAAAGATAAAGGAATACACCATCAATCACAATTCAATTTTTATGATTATTATATCATTTTATACACTACATGTTTTGGCCTTATGTGGCCATCAACACACATATAAAATGACAAAACACTTTCAGAAAGTATAATTGTAACAGCAATTTTTGATGGCAATGGAAGAATAAGATATTATTCTTTACTGTGGAAATAGGATTTGTAAAGGTAAAGGTTCCTAAATTTTTGATACGGGCATTGTTAAGGCATTTAGAAATGTTATATTTACAATATAACCTTTCTAAATGCCTTTTATACTTTTCTTATTCCATTACCGAAATTATCCTTCCTCAACACGTTTCGTCATTTTATTTACCCGAAGATGGCTATAAATGGCCAAAACATGTAGCATGTAACATATTACAATAACCATACAAATACAGTTGCGATAAGCGGTATATTCCTTTCTCTTTGGTTCAAGCCTTTAGTATTGCAAAATGTGAACTATAAAGTGTTAATACAGTATTTTAATTATCCGTCAATAAACACAACAAATATCATAAAATATGACAATGTTTAGTTATTATTGTCACATTTTATGATATTTGTTGTGTTTATTGATGGATAATTAAAGTACTGTATTGATATAACACAAAGTAATGGCTCCTATTAAAAATATAAAGTGTTAATTAGTCACAAAGGGGTGTGCAGTATACACAAATTGCACCCTATTCTGTGGTATTCTCCTTTACCTATTTAAACTGAAAGAATAAAACACTGATCAGCAGCTGCAAGTCCAGACTATCTACTTAGCTTCTGATAACTACCAATAAACTTCCTACCACAAAGTGTTCTTGGCTCCAATGCCAGAAGCAAAGATAAACATATACAGCAAACAACTATCCCACAAAGTCAGTCTACAAGCAATAAACAAAACTGAAGCATGTGTAGAATCACTGCACATTCAATTATTACTGACATCAAACATATGTAATAATGTCATTATGAAGCAGTAAACACTTACCCTCAATGTCACAACTCAAGAACTGCAAGTCTTTTAGTGCTTCCTTGTATGTTGCAGTTAAGGCCTGGTCACAGTCCACAGTGCCTGCTGCTGGTGACTGTTGTATAGAAGACTGCTGTGAAGTGGATGGTGACTGATCTTTATCACATGTTGCAAGGAGGCCTTGATTTCCTAGAGCAGTTGACACTGTGTGACTCATCTGGTAGAAGTCCCGAGCCAACCTTTCTTCTTCAGTAGTTTCAGCATCAGCAGATACCATGCAGAAACTCTTGTTGTTGATTTTCAATGTTGAACTGGTATTCTTATGCTTGGCTGAGGTTGTACTTGGAATGTTTCCATTTGCTGATGTTTTTGTAATCTGTACTAAAATGGCTTTTGCTTTCTCTTCCAATCTGGTCACCAATGTGTAGATGGATTGTACTTGGTCTGGCAAAGTCCATAACAGACGAACGAGTTTCGGTCTTGATGCAATTTCACTAATAATATCAACGACACAGCGATAAACTTCTGTATGTCGACAAATTTCAAGAAATGAATCTACTTGCAGCTTGGATTCTAGAAAAGGCACTAAAGAGGAGGCCTCCAACACAGTGAACAAATCTTCTGTTGGATCAATAGGGCTTTTACCATTCTGTTGACTGCCAACACCAGCATTCCACTCACTGGGAGCAACTTGTTTATGTTCTGTGAGACCAGAATCAGATTGCAAACCTGTAAGACATTGCTTCTTTGGGGCTGCAGCCACATGATTGCTGTCATGCATTGTTTTGTAATGACTAGTGCTGCATCCTTCTGTCACTTCTGTCACTGATGAATGTGAACTGCAAGATGGAACTATGAAGCTAGTACATGTATCATCTGTACCAAAATGTTCCCTATTTGGATCTGAACTTTTTCTAAGTTCCTGAAGGATTTTCTGCAGCACACATTCTATTTGCTTATCTTTCTCCCTCTGAGCAGACATGTATGCATTCAGGTTCCACCCTTCCTGAGATGGAGAGCTGTAACCAGTCCCTGCAGGAAACAGGGACTTCTCATGACATTTCTTCTTCTCACTTTCAGTTGCATGAGACAATAATGTTTCAGGTTCAGCTTCTGGGGATCGTTGGTGGGCACGTGAAGGGATTTCACTCACCCATGCTAACCAGAGAAGATAGTTTTCCATTTCAATATAAGCTCCTTGAGGGAAAAACCGCAAATCATTGCGGTCACTGCGCAGATCAATTCTTGCCCATGTGCCTAAATAATCTTTGATTTCTTGTAAAACAGATTTCATATTTCTTGTAGGATTCCAATGAGACAACTTCAACATGTCCATACTAGCAATACGCAACATCATGGATCCTTGCAGTCGTGGCCGAACAACTTTCACAACTGGTGGGTAGAAGGGATATAGATCCAAAGTAAAATCAAGTTGGAGTTGTATATAATCATACCCATATTTCTGATATAATTGTTGCAGATCCTGATTCAACTTTCCCTGAGAATCAAAAGAAGAAAGAAATACTGCCCATTTATAAATATTGTCAGCAATAGGCTCTGCATTGATTCCAGTCTTGTGTTTGGACTCCATAATGGTAATTAAGTCATTCATTAATATCCCAGATGCAGCAGAGTTACTGAATACCTGTTTTGGATGATCCTTTATATTCCCATCAAACATATCAGATGTTTTTGGCTGCTTAGTAATAGCTCTGAGTTCTGCTTCCTTCATGCGCCATCTCTTCTTTCTCTGACACAGCACATGTTCCCATTCTTCTCCCTCTTCAGAGTCACCATCAACTACCATGAATTCTTCACCCAAATCCACTTCAGGATCAGACTCTGAAGAGCTTAAACAGGGCGAACTGTTCGATTTCTTGCTGCAGTAAAGTGATGCAGCTTTCTCCAATATCATATCAAGTGACAGCAATACATCAGCATCGAGGATAAACTCATTTAAAGCGTTGCACCAAAACCGAAGTGGTGGTATAGCTTCAACAAAGAAATGATCTTCATAATTAGGATATTCTGATGGGCAAAGAAGTGTAAAATTTTCATCCTTGCCAATGCTGAATTCCAAGCAAATACGTCCATCTTCACATAATGAGTCCTGCAGTAATCTGATAAGATTATTTTTTTTCTGTGCCCAATTTACAAATTCATTCAGCAACGTAGATCTGGTATTATGGACATTAACTTCAACTTCAGTGGTACAAGATCCTTTATCATCAGTCTCCATGTTTATCATATCCATGATGCAAAGCAAATTTCCTCACAGTACAATGCAATTAAGCACCATGTTGCAAACAAATCTGGAATCACAAAATTATTAACATTATGCAGGAAAACAAACAGAATAATATATCGCACACAAACAGTAAGCCAAGGATGAATGAGATAACATATTAAACCATTCAAGTGAAACGCCTTTTCAAATTACATTCCTTGTTGATGGATTTTAGAATCAATGATTGTTCATCAAAGAACCCAATCAGAGAACACAAACTGTAAAAATTTAAATAAATGACAAAGTAAAATAACCTAAATGTAGTACCTGCTCTTCTTAACACTAATGTAACGGCTGTAAAATAATGATTTGAGATTCTTGGTAGGAGGCTAACTGGCATTTTAATACTTCAGTTGGTATCAATACTATATATCAATGATCTGCATCCAACCAAGAACTCCCAAACGAAACACATAGGCCTTACATATTGCAGGTGATACTAGTATAATTAATGTAATGTTGTAACCATCAAAGCAAAACCAAAGGCTTTGTTGTTAACAAATCTTTTTCTTGTCCTCTATCTATTCTGACCTTCAGTCATCATGTGGATGTTTCAATTAGTTACTCACCATAAAACATGTTTAGTCATATCATACACATTTATATATATGGATTATTATAATTAGTGTCATATTTATTCAAAAACAATGCACTGGAGAACTTTATCTGCTTGTAGGTAACATGCAAATTAAACTAAATGTTGGTCACTGAAAAGTTGTCTTATGTTCATTGTACAAACGAAATTCTTGCATCTCTTTACATAGTTCCAACAGTTTTTTGTGCCAGTGACTTTAGGTTACAATTTTGTTGTATGTTTTCAGTAACATCCTTGTCATTATACACAATGTCCTGTTCTTGGCCAGTATCTTTTGAGTTCTGGGCTCTGCTGTTTGTTGGGCAACCAAACTTTTGTGTACTGACCTCACTCTATACTGCATGAACTTAGTGAAAACTCATGACAAAGAAAGAGGGTTGAAACAATTAGTTGATTTGAAAAAGAACTGTCAAAAATAAGCTGTGCTTTGATGGTTACAATATTAGATTAATGGATTGGAATAGCCCCAATCCACACCATACAGGCATACATGTTAAAATACATAAAAGTTGGGTGGATAATTTTACACAATTTTTATGTATTACAACATAAGTTGTTACTACATTATATTGTAAGGGAATAACATCTCAGTCTCACATGCAGGTATCTGTATGGTTGACAATGAATAGATCTGATGATGGCTTAACTGAAAAGCTGAAACTAGCATCCTGCAGAGTTGTACATTGTGCTGTGCATGATAGTGTTTTTAATACATATACTATATATTTGTTGGAATAAAAATCGTACTAATATCGGCATTGGTGGATGCAGAGATACCTTACCACTATAATTAGGCTACGGGTAGGACGACCCTAGTTCGAATCCGGCAAGAGCAACATATTTTTCTCTTTTGCAAAACATCGAGACCGGCTCTTGGACCCTCCCAACCTTCTATGTAGTAGGTACTGGGTGCTGCCTCCCCAGGGGTAAAGTGACCGAATTGTGAAGCTGTCAACACACCACCAGCTAGTGCAAACGTTAAGAAAGTGTGGAACTATACATTATTGGCGTGTATTGAAACAACTTTTGTTGGCAGTGAAAGCAGTGCCTTGCACAAGTAATTTAACACCTACAGTCATTTTACCCCAAGCCATGCTACGCCATCTCACACACCGATGAGTGTCACTGTACACAGATAAATGTCAAACATTTCCTCACTGAAGAGATGTCCTCTTCGGCACACATTAGGCCACAGTCACTGCGAAATAATCAAGAAGGCCGATTAAAGAGGCACAAACATATCTCACAGGTTTTCTTAACGACTTGTCAACGTAAGCTATTACCCGAACAGCAAGTCTGACAAATAAAGCTATTTATACACCTCCTCACAGTTACCAACCGCCATAGCTACCGGTTGAACACGAACGCTATCTGAAGACCGATTCGCGACCTACGGTGATCGGAGCTACTCATTCCCATTTTGTTAAGAACCTCGTCTATGATAATAACTGTGTAATGTTTATGATCCGTGGGTAATATCTTTCATAGAGTGCGAAACGTGGTAGTTGTGACTTATCATTCGTATTTTGTTTAATTTGGTAGGGAAGTTTGGCTCTTTTACAGTGATATTTATTTAGAATACGATTATTGCGTATTCTTTATATCAGACTGCATATATCGGGTACTTTGTTACTGAGCAACATGTTCTGCGGTATAACCTATTTACGCGGTCACCCCGGTTTGTCGGTGGTGATTCCGTTGTGTATTAGGAATGGAAATGTGTCATATTTCATGACTCAGAGCAGATTGTTCAAGTGTCACATGTATTATGACATTTATAAATTTAGCCCAAAGAAGGATCTGTGGGATGTAAATAAACTCTGTTCATGTTTAATATGTTCCATACTCCTGCATTAAATTGTATAGGAAACAAACGAATTTTGCTTTGGTACAGCGCACTTTTATTACATATTGCAAATCACCAGGACGTTTCGGTTGTACTCGCTACCATCAAAGGGGTGTCTCAAAGAATATTCCAAACGCTTCACTCCCTATCTCCCACCAACACTTCATAGACCAATCTGAAGCCAACCCACCTACACCATACACCTGTACCCATTCAGCAGGTATGTTGTAACTATATTGACAACTGCTTTGCCAAACATACAGTTGTTTGTATATTATAACATTATACCCATGAGTATTTTATTTTTATTATGGGATGCTTATAAACTGCATCCAGCAACACAAACACACCCTGTTTTACCAGTTTTAATAACCAACACTGTATTACAGCAGGGAGTGCCTGAGATATTAACAATAACATCAAGTGGTTTCACCTGTGCAGATTAACAGTTTATTGCTTGTTTCATTAGTATTCTTTGAGACACCCTGATGATGGTCATGAGTACAACCGAAAGATTTTGGTGATCAGCAGTATGTAATAAAATACATTTTACCAAAGTGTATTCGTTGGTTTACTGTATATTATCTATTCATGTTTATTGACTTCATAAAATTCTAGAAGTTTCATGTTTTGTTCTTCACAAATTTATGCATTTTATGGTTTCAGAAGAGTATGGACTGTGCTTAATGCACTGAGTGAAACTCTTTTTCTTCACCTACTCTGTAAAGTATGAAAAGAAAAAGCAGAATTGTAAATTACCATTAAAAACAAATTCACCCCCCTTTTTGCATGGTTGATAAATTGTTAATGTTTAAAAGTAACTCATAATCCTTTAAAGGATGTTATAGATTGTACATCAGTAGTATAACTTCTGAGGCTTCAGGCTTTTGCCACAGTGCTGTTGAGGTTTTTGCACTTCATCCGAGAAGAGTGTAGGCCTCATTAGTGTAATTTATCCATTGTTCTATATACGTAACCTTTTAGTGGAACATTTTAACTTATATTGAATTATACGTTTTGTGCTGGTGATTTATTGCATATTCTGTAGTGACTGTGTCTGATTGTGAATTCATGGAATGTATGTAAATATGTATATATCTATTGTACTTTGTAAATGACCACTTAATATTACTGTTACTGCAGATTGATACTGTGTTATTCCAAACATTTTATGGGACTGTAGCTGTTACTCGTATATGTGTCAGTATCTGGCATATGGATCATGATTTCAGAGACTTTGTGGTAAACGATAAGGATGCACCTCAATAAACCTCATAGTCTTGAACACAGTTACATTCCATCTTACATACATACATACATACATACATACATACATACTTAGTTACTTACTCCATGGAGCAGAGTCCTTCTTGAGAAGCTAACTGGTTCTGCAGCTAGTCAAGAAATTCCCCGCATTTTTGGAACCCGAAGGTTTATCACCATACTCACAAATGCCCGCCACCTGTCCCTGTCCAGAGCCAACTCCATCCAGTCCCCACATCCCCCTCCCACTTCCTGAAGATCCATCTTAATATTATCCTCCCATCTGCATCTGGGTCTCCCCAATGGTCTCTTTCCCTCCGGTTTCCCCACCAGAACCCTGTGCACCCCTCTGCCCTCCCCCATATGTGCCACATGCCCCGCCAATCTCATTCTTCTCGATTTTACCACCTGCACAATATTGGGTAAGGAGTACAGATCACTAAGCTCCTCATTTAGTAATTTGCTCCATTCCCCTGTTACCTTGTCCCTCTTAGGCCCAAATATTCTCCTCAACACCCTATTCTCAAACACCCTCAGCCTATGTTCCTCCCTCAATGTCAGTGACCAAGTTTCACACACACCAAACAACGGGCAATATTATAGTTCTATATATCTTGATCTTTAACTTTTTGGATAGCAAACTGGAAGACAAAAGATTCTGCACCAAATAATAGCAAGCATACCCTAACTTCAACCTGCGCTTAATTTCTTCCTGAATAGAATTTTTATTTGTTAATGTTGTTCCCAAATATTTGAACTCTTCCACCCTTTCAGTGGAACTATTATCAATCTTCATCTTACATACATACATACATACATACATACACATATTCATTCA
>Ga0209629_10000940_pt1 | contig 17299 bp, 14 predicted proteins | sample TergutCu122P5_FD_187286 | JGI IMG/M metagenome (GOLD analysis project Ga0209629, IMG submission 187286) | Cubitermes ugandensis P5 segment gut microbial communities from Kakamega Forest, Kenya - Cu122 P5 (SPAdes) (version 2) | ecosystem: Host-associated > Arthropoda: Insects > Digestive system...
GAGCTAATTTGTCCTCTATTGTCATAATCTAAAATAAAATAAAAATATGGGGGCAAAGGTAAGCTGACAATAAAAGAGGTTTGTAAGGAGAAAAGAGAGAAAAAGAGGGAGATTAGGGAGAATTATATTTTTGATGTTAACGCCATTTATATTTATCAGGGAAACCTCTTGAGTATGTTTTGTTTAGAGGATGTTCGGATAATTTATTTTTCAGGGTTTTTATATTAATCGGGAATACATTACGTATAAATTCATCAAAATACTTCAACTTTGTCTTTTTACCCATATCCATAAGATTGGAATATAAACGGTTAAATAAGAAATAAAATTCCCAAAGGTCAATAGCTGGAATTTTCAATTTGGTTTCAATTGTCGGTATTGTAAAATCGTTTGCAACAAAGAAGCACAGATGGCTTTTCAATGCTTCCCATTCGGAACTATCCATGTGTCCATAGTCTTTTAGGTAGCCAAAAATATCAAGAATTAATGATTCTGTTTCGCTTGTAGATTCATTACTCCCTTCGTTATTATTAGAAAAAGAGTTTGTCGTTGGTGGTGTAAGTCTATCATGGGTTTGTAAAATTTCGACAATAAAAGCTTTTACTTTTTCGCGTTGATTAATAGCCGCATCCCATTTTAATTCTACAATAGATGTATTAAATGGGTGATAATTAAATGATTAGCCCTCATATTCTTCATCTTGATATGATTCTTCAAAGATTTCAATCGGTGTTTTGTTCAAGTCTTTAGAATGTTCATGTAGAAAAGCATCTTCAATTTTTCCGTTCTTTATGTTATTCAATAAACTGCACCAATATTCAAGTTGTTGATAATAAACAATGTTCGATAAATATTTCCCAATATTTAATTTGATGTGCAACAATTCTTCATCTTTCAGTAAGACCCATTCGCTTACAGATTCAGGTAATCCCATAACCCATGCCACAAAATTTCTAATCGGCAGTGTCAAGCTATCAAATGTTTCAATTGATTCTTTTCCCATAAAAATGATTTGCTGCTACAAAAATAAGCATTATCTTTGCACCTGAGTTCTTTTCTGTGCATTATGTTGAAATAAACAGGTGGATTGAAGGGTGGACTTTGATTTTAATGTATTTGTAATTACTTAATAGCAAGGAGCTATGGCAGAAGGTTCGAGTCCCTTCAGCCGCACTTTATGAGCAAAAGAAATAGAGAGAGCCTGTATCTACAAGAATCATTCGAAGATTTCGATGAAGGCGTTGGTATTGTGATGCCCATTTTGATGGAGTGTGACAAGGATGAAGATTTTTCGGAAGGGATTGAAAACGTGGGCGAAGAAATCCCCATCCTTCCGTTACGTAACATGGTCTTATTTCCGGGTGTAGCCATGCCGGTGATCATAGGCCGTCCCAAATCGATGCGGCTCATCCGCGAAGCGGAACATAAAAACAAGATGGTTGGCGTTCTGTGTCAGAAAGATACAGAGGTTGAAGACCCCGGGTTCGATGATTTGTATGCCATCGGAGTGATTGCTGAAATCATTCGCGTGCTGGAGATGCCCGACGGTTCGACAACGGCCATCCTGCAAGGGAAAAAACGTTTTCTCCTGCACCAGGTGATTGAGAAAGAGCCTTATTTGACAGGACGCATCTCCCTGCTGGAAGACAAATTTCCGCGTAAAAACGACCGCGAATTTGAAGCATTGGTTTCGACAATCAAAGATTTAACAATCAAGATGTTAAGCACATCGATTGAGCCGGCGCGCGACCTGATTTTCTCATTGCGCAATAACCAAAATTCACTGTATCTCATCAATTTTTCCTGCTGCAATCTCCTGTCACGCGCCGCCGAAAAACAGGAATTACTGGCGATTGACGAACTGAAAGACCGCGCGTACAGGCTCTTATTTATTCTCAACCGCGAATATCAGTTGATGGAACTGAAGGCGTCCATTCAAATGAAAACGCACGAAGACATCAACAAGCAGCAAAAAGAATATTTCTTACAGCAACAGATCAAAGCCATCCAGGAAGAATTGGGCGGCAATATGAATGACCTTGAAATCAGAGAATTACGCGAAAAAGCCACACACAAAAAATGGAGTAAACAGGTTGCCGAGATTTTTGAGAAGGAACTTAACAAATTAGAACGTTTACATCCGCAGTCGCCGGATTATTCAACTCAATTTCAATATGTTCAGACAGTCATTTCATTGCCGTGGAATGAATTTAGCAAAGATAAATTCGACTTGAAACGTGCGCAGCGCATCCTGGACAGAGACCATTTTGGGATGGAAAAGGTAAAGGAGCGCATCATTGAGCACCTGGCTGTGTTGAAACTGAAAAACGACCTGCGTTCGCCCATTTTATGTCTGTACGGGCCTCCCGGCGCAGGCAAAACGTCACTGGGCAAATCAATCGCTGAAGCCTTGAATCGCAAGTATGTACGTATGTCGCTGGGTGGATTGCACGATGAAGCAGAAATTCGGGGACATCGCCGTACCTATATCGGCGCGATGGCCGGCCGCATCATCCAAAACCTGCTGAAAGCCGGCACGTCAAACCCGGTTTTTGTGTTGGATGAGATTGATAAAGTGGGGAGTGATTTCAAAGGCGACCCGGCTTCGGCTTTGCTCGAAGCGCTTGACCCTGAACAGAATGAAGCCTTCCATGATAATTATTTGGATATTGATTTTGACTTGAGTAAAGTACTGTTTATTGCCACAGCCAATAACTTAAACAGCATCTCTAAACCTTTGTTAGACAGGATGGAACTCATCGAAGTTAGCGGATATATCATCGAAGAAAAGATGGAGATCGCCATCAAGCATCTCATTCCCAAGCAAATGACAGCACATGGCATTCCGTTGAACCGAATTAAGTTCGCACGCACTGCCGTACAGCAGATTGTCGAATCTTATACGCGGGAAAGTGGCGTTCGCGAGCTGGAAAAGAAAATTGCCAAGATATTGCGCAAACTGGCGCGCGCCATCGCGTCAAAAGAAGATGCGCCTGAAGTTATCAAGCCGGAAATGTTGGAGAAATATCTTGGCGCTGAAGAATATACGTTAGATAAATACCAGGGAAATCAATATGCCGGAGTGGTCACGGGATTGGCCTGGACAGCCGTTGGCGGAGAAATTCTTTTTGTGGAATCGAGCCTGAGCAAGGGCAAAGGAGGCAAACTAACCATCACAGGCAATCTGGGCGATGTGATGAAAGAATCGGCTATGCTGGCGTTAGAATATGTACATGCGCACGCCGACCATTTTCATATCGCCGAGGATTTATTTGAAAGCAGGAATGTACACCTCCACGTGCCTGAAGGAGCGATTCCCAAAGATGGCCCAAGCGCAGGGATTACGATGGCCACATCTTTAGTGTCAATCTTTACGCAACGGAAAGTGAAAAGCGCCTTCGCCATGACCGGTGAAATCACCTTGCGTGGCAAAGTGCTTTCGGTCGGGGGCATCAAGGAGAAAATTCTGGCAGCCAAACGTGCCGGAATCCGTGAAATCATCCTTTCGACCGAGAATCGCAAAGACGTCAACGAAATCAAATCGACTTATGTCGAAGGATTGACCTTTCATTACGTCGACGATATGACGCAAGTAATTGATTTGGCACTCCTTCCTCCTTCGGAAAGTTAAAAAAAACGTGTGAATAACCCTTTTTTTTATTGCTGACCACTACTCATCAGTGTACGAATTTGTGTTATTTCCCTAATCAATTCTTCTTCGCTTGGAATATACAGTTTGTATTTCGTAGCGAAAAGTTGTCCGTTGTCGTTCAAAACGGAAAATTTGACTTCCGCTCTGTCTTTTTCCTCGCAAAGAATAATTCCGACGGTCGGATTATCTCCTTCGGTGCGTTTCAGTTTGTCGTACATTCTCACGTACATATCCATCTGTCCTATATCCTGGTGAGTTAGCTTGCCTGTTTTCAAATCGACGAGAACAAAACATTTCAAAATGTAATTGTAGAAAATCAAATCAATGTAATAATGCGAAAATTCTGTGTTAATTCGCTGTTGCCGGGCCACGAATGAAAAACCTTTGCCAAGTTCCAGTAAAAATTTCTGCAAATTATCAATGATTGCCTGTTCAATGTCGCTTTCTCGGTATGTTGGATTTTCCTGTAAGTTGTAGAAATCCAGCAAAACAGGGTCGCGCAAAAGATAATCCTGTTGATTAACCGTTAATTGTTTTTTGTTCTCAATATTGAGTTCGTTGATGGCTTCTTTATGGGTTGAAATCAGCCGTTCGCAGGAATGTTTATCAACCTGTTGGTCAAGAAAACGGGTACTTTACTGATTGTCTGCCGCTTCATTCATATAAATTTCGCGTGCTTTCGGATTTTCGACACGAATAAGTGAGCGATAATGTGTCCATGTCAATTGTTGACGCAGTGCGTCAACATTTTGAAATGTCAAATAGAATTGACGCATTCTTCCTAAGTTTGTCTTATCAAATCCCTTTCCAAATTCGGCAGATAATTTTTCTGATAGACCTGCTATAAGTCTGTCTCCGTATTTCGACCGATCCTCTCCACCTTGCTCTTCAACAATTTTTTCGCCTATGCGCCAATAGGTTTCCACCATTGCAAAATTGGCAGTTTGATAAACAAGTTTACGGGAATTGAGAATTAAATCTCTCGAATATTCGTAAAGATTACTGCTTTCAAGAACATTTCCCGTTTCTTTTTTGACTATGTTTTGCGTTTTTGACATATTAAAAATCCCAATGTGCAAATATACATGAAAATTCTTGATTTCCACACAGACGGATAAATTTTTTTTTAAAAAAGAGGGGTACGGAATAGTTATCAGTTGTCAGGAAAATGCTGAAAACTGTCCACTGAAAACTATAAAGACGTGTAAACCAATATGTCAAAGAATGTTTATTTGTAGACGCGGCGCGTACAGGGGCTTACGCATTGAAGGTGTGCAAATTATACCCGACCATACAAAAAAGTGGTCAAAAGCAAATTAATGCTTTTGACCACTCTTGAAAAAACCTGACAATAATAATTAACAATAGATCAGGTCTTTAAATAAATGATTAATATCCCGGATTCTGTGTCAAACTCGGATTACGTTGCATTTGTGTCACTGGAATAGGCCACAACAAGTTATTCAATGAGAATTTCTTCCCTTCTGAAAAATCAGTGCCTACAGTAGTAATATCCACAAATTGAGCCGTACCAACAGGTATAGAACTGTCCATTGCGTTGGTTTTGGGATATTTGTGCGTACGTTGAATCATGTTCCAGTCTTTGAACTCAAATACCAGTTCACGGTATCTTTCCAACCATACCTGTTCGATAAACTGATCTTTCGACAGAGCTTTCAGTTGAGTTGCAATGGTTTCTTTCGACACTTTACCATACTCGTAAGCCCGCGCACGGATGGTAGCTAACGCATCCACAGCTTGTGCGGTTACACCTTCTGTTTGAGCAATGGCTTCTGCAGCAAACAGATACATTTCAGCCAAACGGTAAAGTGCAAAATGACGACCTGAACTGTTTAGTTGCTTAACAGCACCCCAGTCATAATAGAAATACGGAGTTGGTACATTATCTGGAGGCATAACTAAGAATGAACCATCTTTCTTTTCAAATTTCCATGCAAAATATTGATTTTCTTTCATACGCAGGTCTACAGCAGGATCGTACATAGTTAAATATCTTGGCATTGGCTTGTAGGCATTATTAGTCAATGGCAAACATTCACTCGGACCTAAACCATTCACATCCGTCGTCCATGCATTCTGGCTAAAACCGGCAATGCCACCAGAGATATTTGAAAATTCGTTAACGTAAATAAATTCAGGGCACGTAGTTGTTCTCCTTCCACCCGGACTGACAGCTTGTACATTCACGCTCCGAAACTTATTATAAGCGCTTAATTCTTCGAAATCCTCATTGGTCTCCAACGAAAAAAGAGATGCATAAGCGCCTCCGGGAAGAAACTTTTTAGCTTCTGCAGCAGCAACAGCCCATTTAGATGCATCCTGTAATGGGAAACCTGCCATTTGTATATAAGCATCAATGATGACAGCAGAAGCAACAGGCGCCGTAATTCGCCCGCTATTGTTATATTGAGCCTTAACCGGTAACGTCTTAATCGCTTCCTGCAGATCAGGAATGATAATTTGATCGTATATGGTCTTGGCATCAACACGCGGGACATTCAATACACTTGGATCTGCAGATCTTTGGGGTTCAGTCATCAGCGGAACATCTCCAAAATGTCTTACCAAATAAAGATAATTATAAGCCCGAAAAAATCGTGCTTCGGCAATATACATGTCCCTATCAGCGGCTGTCATAGCGGCTTTGACTAAATCGACACCCGGTACGACGGTAATCACTTCATTGGCGCGGGAAATCTGAATAAACGGATCGTTCCACAATGTTTGCATCTTGGTGTCTACATTATTAGGATTCATCTCAAACCGCTGAGCATACATAATATAAAACTCCTGTCCCTTGTAATTCAGATTGTCAAATAATCCCGAACTCCATCCGCCCATCATTAAATTGCTGCCGTTATATACGCCCGGACTTGTCCAGTTGTTAGGCCCATTGCGGTATAAATTATTGACGGCAGCTTCTACCAACTTTTTCGATTCAAAGAAAGTGGCAGCAGGAAGAGTACTTGTGGGATTCTCGTCCAAAAAACCTGTACATGACGAACATAATAATACGCCAACACAGATCATACTAAAAAATATTTTCTTATAATTCATATCATATTCTTTTAAAAGGTTTGTTAAAATGTGACATTTAATCCAAGTGAGTATACCCTGGGTCTGGGATATTGGAAGAAGAATGCATTCTGTTCAAACCGGTCACGGCTGGAAGCCTCGGGGTCGAATCCCAGAAATTTCTTTGAATGAAGAACAAACACATTTTCCACACTTACATAAGCTCTTAAAGCGCTCACACCAACTGCTTTGGCATGTGCTGAAGTAAGACTGTAACCTAACTGGAATAAATTGCCTCTTAAATAACTTGCATCTGCAAGCCATTGAGAGTCTTTATTTGAGCTTTGTCCGTCGAAAACACCATTACGGATTGCCTGTTGCTTCGTGTTCGGATTGCTTTCACTCCATGCATCGTACAGAATGTTACTCAAACCGCTTGTTAAGCCAAATCTGTCATACGTGGAATGGAAGAAATCTTGACGTATTTTTCCTCCGATTGAAAACTGAAAGTCAAGCATTAAATCAAACTGTTTGTAATTGAACCTGTTGATAAACGAACCTGTCCAATCGGGGAAACCTTTACCTATGATCATTTTATCCTTAGAACGCAACGCCTCGCCTACCCGTCCGGTTGATTTATCGGTTCTGATACCGATGCGATCATAAATCCACCAACTACCCAAAGGCTGGCCTACCCTGAAAATCACACCATCACCGTCCAGCCAATTCCCGGTAAACATATCAGCATTCCCTTCGTTGAGTTTTTCCACCTTCGTGGCATTAAAGTTGGCATTCAAAGTGGAACTCCACTCAAAGTCTCTTGATTTAGCAATAATTCCTGAAACCAAAATATCCCATCCACGACCGGAAACAGCGCCAACGTTTTTACTGATCGAATTAAAACCCGACGTACTTGGAATTGGAGCATTCAACAAGAGGTCTTTCGTATAATTGTAGTAATACGAAATGTCAAAATTCAACCTGTTTCCAAACGTATTCAGATTGAAGCCGATATCCCAGGTTGTTTTCGTTTCCCAGCGAAGATCTCTGTTTGCCATCCTGGCCGGATTTGCATTAGCAGCTGAAGCGCCATTAAGCAATATTGTACTTGAACTGTATACACCTAAAGAAGAATAAGGACTTAATCCTTCACTGTTACCCATCGAACCATAGCTTGTATGAATCTTCAACTGATCCAGCCACGAGATATCTTTCATGAAATCTTCATTTGAAACCATCCAGCTTACACCGGCAGCCGGAAACAATGCATACTTATTGTCAGCACCGAATTTGGATGAACCATCCATACGTGCGGTCAATGTAGCGCTATATCTATCGTTATAGGTATAGGCCAAACGGGCAATATATGAGTTCATTGCCCAGCGGTCATAGCTGGATTCTGTTTCATTTTTCTCTGATCCTGCCTGCATATTGTCAAACCCAAAAGCATTGGATGGAAAATTGCCTGTTCTGTATCTGTTGCGGCGATAGGTACGTTCGCTCCATTCTACAGCAGCCATAGCGTTAATCCGGTGACGACCAATGACTTTATTATAATTTAATTGGGTGGTTTCCTGCCAAAACAGGACATTCTCAAATACTACATTCGCTTCACCCTTTCCGCCATTGTCCATATTGATAACGCCATAAGGATTGTATTGTCTCCAGGTTCGTATTTGACCATCTGCTCCTAACTGGGTTTTCAAATCCAGCCCATCAGCCAAATGGAAAGTAAGTCCAATATTCCCGAAAACCTGAGTGCGGTAAACCATGTGGTTTCGCGCTGCAAGATAATGTACTGGATTGGACAATGCTTCAAACGAAAAGCCATTTACCAAAGTTTGTGAATTCGACCAGTTTCCGTCCGGATATTTCACGGGGAATATAGGAGGTAATTCAATCACAGTACGAAGGGCGTCCTGACCTCCACTTCCAATCTCAGTTTCGCTTTGCCATGTATGATTAACCATCAAATTCGCCGAGGTTGTTAACCAATCGAATACTTTGGCATCATTTGTCAGCCTCGCATTCACACGTTTCATATACGTGTTGTTGAATAATCCCTGTTCGTCTGTATAATTCAGAAAGACGCCGGAAGATGAATTTTTACTTCCCTGTTGGATATTCAACTGGTGACTGTGCGATATGGCATTGCGTGTTGCTTCTTTTTGCCAGTCAGTATCATAGATAGGGACAAGGTTGTTGTCGAATTCGTTTTTCCATCCTTCAGGATTAAATGTACCATTGATTTTGAACAATTCACGGTAATTTGGATTTAACGAACTGTTTTGAGCGATATTGGTCCATCGTGTATTCATAGCAGCTTCAGTTGACGTACCATATTTAACAGCATTTTGCATACTGATTCTGTAGGCGCGCATAAATTCTTCCGAATTCATCACATCCATCTCCTTTTGTAAAGTAGATACGCTGACCCAACCACTGTACGACACTTTTGTCACTCCATCCGATGATCCTCTTTTGGTAGTGACCAATATAACTCCCGCTGCTCCACGCGCTCCGTAAATAGCGGCAGCCGAAGCATCTTTCAGTACTTCAATCCGTTCAATATCATTAGGATTCACAAACTGAAAATCCGCCATGATCACACCATCTACTACATACAGAGGATCGGCAACAGCATTGATAGACGAAAGTCCACGAATCACAACACGTTTTTGCCCTCCGGGCATCCCAGAGTTCACATATACATTGACGCCTGGTGCAATCCCTTTTAAACCGTTAATGGCAGATAGCGAAGATGTTCGCAATAAGTCTTCCGAAGTAGCAACGGCAATTGAGCCGGTCACGTCCGATTTACGCTGTGTACCGTAGCCCACCACCACCACTTCATCCAAAAGCGAGACGTCCTCTGCAAGTTGGATATTCAATACGGGATTGTTGGTGTTCGGGACGGTGACCGTCTGGGTTGTATAACCCACAGACGAAATTTTGAGGTTAGCATTTCGGGGTGCATTGAGCGTGAAATTGCCGTCAATATCGGTTACGGCCCCGCTCGTTGTCCCTACTTGAAGGATATTTACACCGATGATTGGTTCGCCCGTCGCCCGGTCGGTCACTTTTCCTGTTACCCGGGTCGTTTGAGCCTGCATGGAAGGTGCAAAAGCCATCAATGCCAATAGCAAAAACATTGGCACAAAAGCACATGTCGATTTTTTTAAATTTTTTAATCCATGTAACATAATTAGCTTCTATATAAAATTAATAATCTTTTGTTTAAAATAAATATTTAATAATTAATACTTTATGCGCTACATTTAGCGCTACGCGAACTTTAACTCCTTTCTTTCTCCATAGGCAGCCTGTCGTTTGATTGTTAATACTCTGTACATTAATATAATACCGTTTCGTTGCATTGTTGGCTAAAATAAACGGTCGATTAAAACCATCAATAAAACGGCACAAATTTAAGTACAATCTATCACATTTCAAAATCTTTTTTCACAAAAACTTCAATAAGTTAGCTCAAATATTAAAAAAACCTCAGTAAGATTACGGTTGTCAAATTTAAACCACCCTTTATTTTCATCACTTAACCTTATGTCAATGCTGTTATTTTTAAGTGCTTTTCGTGTATTCATAGAAAATGGCTTTACCATGTTTTTTTACATGGCTAAGCCATCAGCAAAAAAAATGGTTTGCATCATTACAATATGCAAACCATTTTCTTAAGGCACACCCTTCTTCTCTCTTCCTAACTTGTTTTGGGCAAGGCGGCGAGGGTGCCCATTTTGGGAGCGACATATTTGGTTGCAAAATCGGGGATATTACCCAGATTCAGTTCTGCCGGCATTAACGACAGGTTGGAAACAAGAAATTCCTCCCATGTGATTTCTTTGCCGGTATAGGCGGATTCACGACTCATAGCGCCTGTCAACGAAGATGTTACAAGTGTCTCTGCTTCCAATGTCATCGATTTACCCTGTCGGATATGGTTGATCAAATCAACATGTTCCAGCACGTATGGGTCTCTTTGCTTAAACTGCGCTTCTTCGGCTTTCTTGTCATATTGCCATAGCAACTTTCCGTCGAGGTCATGGATCATCCATTCGCCACCCTTGCTCGACCAGATACCTTGTGTGCCGATAATGGTTTCGCTCACATCGCCTGCGCAATTGTCGATCTGACGTGCCTGTGCATTAACCCTGACACCTCCTTCGTAGACAATGTCCATGCAGAAATTATCAAAGATATCGCCCGTGCGGCGCTGTAACTGCGAACCCATCCCAACGACCGATACCGGCTTCAGGTGTGAAAACCATGTGAATACGTCAATATTGTGCACTAACTGATCGATAACATGGTCGCCGCAAAGCCAACTCCAACTGAAAAAGTCACGCAGCATATATTCCATGTCTGTCCATTCGGGACGGCGAAGCACGTAATTCATGTGGCCTTGATTCCACTTGACGACGCCACTCGTAATGCGTCCGATCATGCCTTCACGTACCCTGCGATAGGATTCAATGTATCCGCGTTGATGATGCCGTTGCGCGCCGGTCTGTACGCAAAGATTTTTCGTTGCTGCCTGTCTGACGGCAGATAGAAACTCGCGGCACGTCACAGGATCAATCCCTGCCGCTTTTTCGCAAAAAACATGTTTCCCCTTGTCTATGGCATATTTAACTTGCGAAGAATGGAAAATGGCAGGCGTTGCAATCAGCACCAAATCCACTTCCGGATCGTCGCACGCTTTTTTGTATGCCTCAAAGCCATAGTGGATTTTGTCGTCAGCAACGGTGATGTTTCTGTTCTCTTTCAGGCGTTTGCGCAAATTCTCCAGCCTGTCCTGAAAAATATCGACCATCGAGATAATGGTCACTCCATCAGCCGCATCTAAAAAGTTCATAGTGGCGCCCGATCCGCGACTGCCGCATCCGATAATGGCTGCACGCAACTGCTTGCCTTCGATCGCTTTATCTCCCATTTCAGGGATGATAACCGGTATAGCGGATGGCAACAGTTTGAATCCACCCTTGCCACTTCCTTCGGTACAAGAGCTTAATAAACTGCTTGTTCCGGCCACACCTCCCACTGCTCCTGCAGCTCCGATGAGCGCTGAGCTGGAGATAAACTGTCTTCTTGAAATTTTTTCGCTTTCCATAGTTGTAGATTAAATTCGTTGTAAATCAATCTACAGGGACGAAATCTTCTTTCCCTGTTCCGCACAATGGGCAAACCCAGTCATCCGGTATATCTTCAAAAGCTGTTCCCGGAGCAATCCCGCCATCTGCATCGCCTTCAGCAGGATCATAAATGTAATCACACACTTCGCATCTGTACTTTTTCATACGATTTTGTTTTTAAAATGATTAATAAAGAGAGAAAATATTGTTTTTTTGAAAAATCCATATCCTCAACACACCGCCAAAATTAGCTATTTTAATTTAAAAAACAACACTCATTGATAATTTTTTTATACTTTTGCTTCAAAATTGTCAGTTTTTAGCGTTTCAAGCGTACATATAAATTATATATATTCAACTTTCGATGTCTCCAACCCTTGTCCTCACAACGATTACGGCTTATTTTGCGGTTTTGTTTTTAGTATCCTATATTGCTGGAAAAAAGAGTGATAACCAGGGATTTTTCGTAGGTAACCGCAAGTCTTCGTGGTTTGTTGTTGCTTTTGCCATGATTGGGTCGAGTATTTCGGGCGTGACGTTTGTTTCGGTGCCCGGGATGGTTGGAACGGCTAATTTTTCGTACATGCAAATGGTGCTGGGATTTGTTGTAGGGCAGTTTATCATTGCCTTTTTGCTTGTCCCGCTATTTTACAGGATGAATCTTGTTTCGATTTACGGCTATTTGCAGAATCGCTTTGGAGGAGCTTCGCACAAGACAGGCGCATGGTTCTTCTTCATTTCCAAGATGTTGGGAGCAGCGGTACGGCTGTATATCGTTTGCCTGACGCTTCAATTGCTTGTTTTTGAGGCCTGGGGACTGCCGTTTGCGCTCAATGTGGTCTTTACGATTGCACTGGTATGGCTATACACGTTTCGCAGCGGGGTCAAAGCGTTGATTTGGACAGACTCGTTGAAGACTTTTTGCCTGATTACTTCCGTTGTCCTGTGTATATATTTTATTTCATCCAACTTGCAGCTCAATCTTGGCGGATTGATTAAAGCCGTGAAAGAAAGCGACTTGTCGCGTACTTTCTTCTTTGATGACATGAATGACAGGCGATACTTTTTCAAACAGTTTCTGGGCGGCGTCTTTACGATGATTGCCATGACGGGACTTGATCAGGATTTTATGCAGCGAAACCTGAGTTGCAAAAATGCCTGGGATTCGCAGAAAAACATCATGACCAGCAGCTTGATGCAGTTGGTTATCAACCTGTTGTTTTTAGTGCTTGGTGTGATCTTATACTTGTTCACGTCACGCAACGGGATACAGCATCCGGCAAAGAGCGACGAACTTTTTCCGATGATCGCAACCGGAGGCTATTTCCCTATCATCGTAGGGGTACTTTTCATTGTTGGGTTGATTTCATCGGCTTATGCGGCTGCCGGTTCGGCGCTCACGGCGTTGACTACTTCGTTTACAATTGATATTCTGGGTATTGAAGGGAAAAATGAAGATGAGGTACGAAAGTTTCGTAAACGTGTTCATTTCGGTATGGCCGCAGTGATGGGGCTTGTTATTTTTGTCTTTAACATGCTCAATAACACCACTGTAATCAATGCTGTGTATACGTTGGCCGGGTACACGTACGGGCCGATTGTTGGTATGTTTGCTTTTGGCATGTTTATGAAGCAACGGGTTTATGATCGATGGATTCCGGTGGTTGCCATTTTATCGCCTGTCCTGTGTTATGTGTTGCAACGTTTCTCCGTACAGTTGTTTAATGGCTATCAATTCAGCTATGAACTACTGATTATCAATGCGTTATTTACATTTTTAGGACTGTGGATGCTGACGAAGAAGATCGTAAGACCGTAAGACCGTAAGACCGTAAGACACGTAAGACCGTAAGACACGTAAGATCATAAGCTATTGCCAAATCTCTCTATACTCTATACTCTAATCTCTACACTCTTCTTTGACAGCGACTTGCTTGAAATGGTGGATGGAAACGTCAAATATTGGCGGGACGAACAAGGCGTGCATCACGTGCCGAAGCGGGCGTTGAATGACCTCATTGTTCAATAAATCCTGCAAACATTTTCCAGTATATATCGTGTCCCCTTTTTTGCTTCTTGAAAGAACTGTTTGTCGGCTGGAAAGTAATTGCCGTTGTCGTCGGTAGCGCGAAATTGAATTCCGGCTTTGATGGCGTTGAGAATCAAGTCATAAGGTTTGTTCAGCCTGATAGCTGCATGGACAGGCGCTGCCAAACGATCTTCAGGCCCTAACTTGCGATACAGATCGCAGCCCACCCGAAAAACAGTATCGCCCAGGCTCCGATTCATAAAGCGCTGTAACAGATCATCGATATGGTCATCCAATTGTTCCTTCGTAAATTCGTCAGGATACAAGGCCATCAATATTTCGGCCGATTGTTGCATGGTCTGCCTTGATAATCTGTAAATCTTTCTATCTGCCAGTATTTCATAGATATAGACAGACAGCGGATGGGCTAAAAATCCTGTATAGGCAACCGTAGCATGACCGAGATTATGGATAAATAATTTCCGGTCTACCCATGCCTTGATATTTTCTTTGGGAGCAAGAAAAGGTACGTCGGGAAGTGGATTTTTAAATCCGTTTTTATTCACAATCAGCGTATTATAAGGTTCTGCAAAGACCTGCAACGGGTCTTCCTCCATGTCTTTGCGGGTCATGAGCGGCACCATTTTGCCAATGCTGGTTTCGACCAAGCCAACTAACTGTTCCACAGGATAATCCGGTGGTAAATGGTCGATGAGTCCATCCTGCATATACACATCGGCATTTCGCATATTTTCGGCAATGATGATATCTAATGGAATATCGCCATATTTTTGACGTCTGACATTCAGCGATTTGGCCAAAACGGGAATGGCAGCCTGAAGACCTTGTTGCCCTACCGAAAGGGAAGCCAGGCCGGCGTCGGCTAATTCGTTGACGACCTTGTCCGTATCATATAACCAAATCCCTCTAACATCCTGAATCCAAATGGTTTGATCTGTCTTTTCGCCTTTGATGACGACTTTATATTTCTTGTGAAAATTGATTAAATCAATCAGCGACTGGTTGATATCCACGAATACCACTTCAAATCCGGAACGATTAAAGACCTGACCGATAAATGAACGCCCGATGCGTCCAGCCCCGAAAACAACGATTTTTCGATGATTAATCACGACAATCTTTGTAATAAGGTTCAATCAATTGTCGTTTCTGACCGGGAAATTGCTCGTAGAACGTCCCTCCATGATAAAAACAGGCGTATCCTCCGGAGGCAATTCCCATTGCGATGGCGTCTTCAAAGTCTAATGATATGTGTTTGACAGTCTTTGAATAAGCGTTTCCGCTCTGCTCAGCTTCACGACCCCCACTCGAACGATGTTCAGGGCTTGTCTGCTCATCGCTTTCGTTCGTTCGAGACGCCATATTCGTCCGCCTGATGATCTGTTCGGCAATCGAAGCGATCACCCCGCCTGCAAAATTATCCCCGCATCCGGTCGTATCACCGGCAAGTTCAGGGTTTTGGGTAAGCGTTTCTATGACTTTTGCAGAAACACATTGACGGCCTTCTATCTGGCCAAATTGCTTATTTTGAGAATAATAATGTACATAGTTTGCTCCATGCGTGACGATGGCGGCGCCGACTCCTTTCGTGCAGAAAAAATCCAGCGCCTTGTGGGTGGAGGGTCGTCCACTGAGCCGGAGCGCTTCCTCCCTGTCCGTTATCAGCAGGTCGATATAACGGTATGTCTCATCGCTATTTCCCAGCGGCCAGGGAGTTTCCGGATTTTGCTTTTCGTTCAGGAAGTCATAAACTGTATTGACAACTGTAATAGCATGATTATCTTTTGCTTTACTCAGCAGTTCGCACAAAGAGCGATGAATATGCGGCACCAACGCCGTACCGCCGAAAACGACGATATCACTCTGAAAAAAAGCATCATCCAAATCTTCCGGATACATTTCCCACGCAGCGCCGATATTATTGATAAAGATGCGTTCGCCATGTCCGTGGTCAAATGACGGGTCTGACAGCACATCGGTAAAAGGCGTGTAATGATTGGCGGTTTTATATTTGCCAATTTTTAACGGCGTCATTTTCAACCGTTCATCAATAAACTCAGCGCCGGCATCCTGTCCTTTGCTGCCATAAAAACGGACTTCTGCCGGTAGTCCGGACAGCATCTGTGCTGCGTGAATCATCGATACGATCGACGGGCCGCCAATATTTTGGGCAACCGGCGGTTTTCCTTGTGTAATTCGTTCTCTTGCAGTAAGATAATCTTCTCCTGAAAACTTTTCAAATTCTTCGCTGAAAACAAGTTTTCCGGGTGATAAGCCTCCATCACCGGGTTTCAGGGACAGGTAGCGAATGAATGATTCAGCCGTAAAGGAAACGGGTTTGTATAAATAATCAACTAAAGCACAGCCTGTTCCGGAAATGATCAATTTCTCTTTCATTAGCTGATCCATTTTCCGTAGTCCGACACCAGCAGGTGGATGGGTTCGGCATCCTCTTCAATCTCCGGAAATCGTCCCACCGGTTCGTAAAAATGATTATCCGACAAGTCATCATTCACTTTGCTGACTTCCCCAACCAATACTTTCCCTTTGCCGGCTTCAGCATAAAATCGGTGATACACACCCTGTTCGAGGCAAATACTTTGTCCGGGCTTCAATACGACCTTCCCACCTGCCTCGACAGTATGGATCACACCGTCAATTTTCAACTTGACAGGTGTATCTGCAAATTCTTCGGAAGGCGTTGAATTGTAAAGTTCAATCGCAAAATCACCTCCACCGCGATTGATAATATCTTCCATTTTCGACCAGTGAAAGTGCATCGGCGTTTCCTGGTTTTCTTCCACGATCATGACTTTTTCGGCATAAGTCTTTTGATCTACGTTATACTTTCCATTACGTAAAGTAAAGAGAAACAGTCCTCTACGATAAAAATCGCCCGATCCGAAGTCGGTGATATCCCATCCGAGCATGTTGTCGATCACTTCCGACGCAACTGACTTGTTTTTTCGCCATTCGTCCACGCTCCAGTAAGCCCACACGGGTAAAAAGAATTTACGCTCGGTCATAAATGCTTTCGCATTTGCTACAATTTGATTAATCTCACTACGTTTCATATTTATAAGGTATTTAGTTAGTACGCTGAAAGAGGCGCAAGGTAGTAAAAAGTTTTCAGTTTACAGTTTTCAGGACGATTTTTTTTTTCAAGCGTTTTCGTAATTCAAAAAAAAAGCGCCCATTCAAGGCATGGGAATCATGCCAGCATAATGATTATCAACAACGAGTTTTAATGTTAGTCAGAATCCCCCTACCATAAAAACAGTTGTATATTAACCCACATTGCAACCAATCAAGTTATAAATCTCTGTAAATCGGCAACATCAATTTTTTCGAATTCCGATTTGTGCACTACAAATTTTCGTTTTGTAAAAGGTTGCGGTTTGTATTTTAGGCGAC
>Ga0209629_10000941_pt1 | contig 17276 bp, 17 predicted proteins | sample TergutCu122P5_FD_187286 | JGI IMG/M metagenome (GOLD analysis project Ga0209629, IMG submission 187286) | Cubitermes ugandensis P5 segment gut microbial communities from Kakamega Forest, Kenya - Cu122 P5 (SPAdes) (version 2) | ecosystem: Host-associated > Arthropoda: Insects > Digestive system...
TGCTCGCCCATGCATCCCGGGCCGGTCGTCCGCAAAGCGGACTGCTCGCCCATGCAACCCGGGCTGGTCGTCCGCAAAGCGGACTGCTCGCCCATGCAACCCGGGCTGGTCGTCCGCAAAGCGGACTGCTCGCCCATGCATCCCGGGCCGGTCGTCCGCAAAGCGGACTGCTCGCCTATACCGGCTCGCCCTACGGCCAGGGAGCTTTTGACAAAGTTCTACGCGGTTCTGGACGCGAAGCGCGCCTTGGCCGCTAACGCGAATTTCCAGATGGCCGTCGAGGTAATGCTGATGCGGCTGAGCCGCGAACCCGCGTAATGAATGTGGTGTTAGTCGGAAATAGGGTTGAATTGCCAAACAGTCAAAACATACAGCAGGGCGGGGGCAAGCCCCCGCCGGAAGCTCCCGTATGGCGCAGCGGGGCAAGCCCCCGCCCTACATTTGCGGCACGTTATTCAATATAAAAAGCTATGCTTCTTATACATTTAGTATTATCAACCTTATTTCCGACTAACACCATGAATGTAGGGCGGGGGCTCTGCTCCCGCCGCCGCAAATTGAACATATTATACCCGTGTTCGGAAACATTTGCCGCATGTGGATTGCAGGACGACCGCCCCGGTCGTCCCTACAAAACGGCAAATATTTTCAGCATCCGGTACAGCCGCTAACGGCTGTTCGCCGCGAACCGGACAAACGCGGAGCGGGGGAGTCCCCGCCCTGAAATGACAGTATTGGAGAGATAAAAATGGTGGAAGTCATAGGCGTCCGCTTCAAAAAGGTGGGCAAGATATACTATTTCGACCCGGACGGGGTGAACATACCCGCCGGAACCCCGGTGATCGTGGAGACCGCCCGGGGCGTGGAGTACGGCTTCACGGAGATCGGCAACCGTCCGGTCGCGGACGGCGACGTCGTCCAGCCGCTTAAAAAGGTCATACGCATAGCGACGGAGGACGACGCGAAGCAGGAGGCCAAGAACAGGGAGACGGAGAAGGACGCGTTCGTGATCGGCCTCGAGAAGATAAAGAACCACGGCCTCGACATGAAGCTGGTGGACGTGGAGATGACCTTCGACCTCAACAAGATCGTCTTCTACTTCACCTCCGACGGCCGTGTGGACTTCCGGGAACTGGTCAAGGACCTGGCCGCGGTTTTCCGTATGCGCATAGAGCTCCGGCAGATCGGCGTCCGGGACGAGGCGAAGATCCTGAACGGCATCGGCATCTGCGGGCGGGGCCTCTGCTGCGCGTCGTTTTTGGGCGAGTTCCAGCCCGTGTCCATCAAGATGGCCAAGGAGCAGGGCATGTCCCTCAACCCGACGAAGATTTCCGGCATATGCGGCCGCCTGATGTGCTGCCTTAAATACGAGGAGGACACCTACGAGGCGCTGAACAGGAACCTGCCGTTCCCGGGCGATATCGTCAGCACGCCCGACGGAAACGGCGAGATACTCTCCGTCAACATCCTCCGGCAGATCATCAAGGCGGCGGTGCGCAAAAAGGCCACGGACGACGCGGTCGTCGGCTATTACGCCCTGGGCGAGATAAAGGTGCTCGAAAAGGGCAGGCTGGCGATGGTGCACGAACTGGAACAGAATCAGAATCAGAACGATAACGAGAGAGCGAAACCCAAAGGTGAAAAATAGCTTCGCGTATTTTGTATTTGGGTATTCATACCGGGCGGGTTGCGATGGATGTGAATTTTTTGCTGCCTGGCGAGCGGATCGACGACCTGGGCCTCGGCGGCCTCGGGATCATCCAGGGGCCCAGGGCTTTCGGCTTCGGGACGGACGCCGTTTTGCTGGCTGATTTCGCCAGGATCAGAACTGGCGAAAAAGTCTTAGACCTCTGCACCGGCTGCGGGATCGTCCCGATTCTGCTCTGCGGGAAGACCGGGGCCGGACATGTGACGGGCCTGGAGATCCAGGACGCCTGCGCGGACATGGCCCGCCGGAGCGTCATGATGAACGGCCTGGAGGGCAGGATCGACATAGCCGCGGGCGACGCGGGGAACGCGCCGGAGCTCTTCGGCGCGGCCTCCTTCGACGTCGTGACCGTCAACCCGCCGTATATCAAAAACGGCGCGGGGCTTCAAAGCGCGGACGGCCCGCGCGCCGTCGCCCGGCACGAGATACTCTGCTCGCTGGAGGAGATAATCGCGGTTTCGGCGCGGATGCTGAAGCCGATGAAGAGGTTCTACATGGTGCACCGGCCGGAGCGGCTCGCGGACATAATCTGCCTGATGCGCGGATACGGCCTGGAGCCCAAGACCCTGCGGTTCGCCTGCGACCGTCCGGGCCTGCCGCCGGTGCTGGTTTTGGCGGAGGGTGTGAAGGGCGGGAAGGCGGGGATGAGGGTTCTGGCTGAGGTTTATTGCGGGGGAGGGTGAGGTTCAACTAAAGTGTCCATACTAAAAAAAGTTCTGTTGGCGGGCATATGCGCTGTCGCGATCGCGGCCGTTTCCTCCGCGGGAACGTATTTACTCATGCTCCGCGGCCAGAGGAACGAATCGAAAGAGGCGGCGGCAGTCGGAGCGTCGGCGGAAACGGCGGCGGCACGGACGGCGGCAGAAAAACCGGCGGCAGATGAAGCCGCGATAAAAGAAACGTCCAATACGGAAACGTCCAATACGGAAACGCCCGCAACGGAAACACCCGCAACGGAAGCGCCGCCCCCGGATCGCCCGGCGGAATCGGCGGCCTTTGCGGCTATCGTCAAAAATATCAAACAACAGGCGCGGGACGCCATGTCCGCGGCGGTCTGTCCCGACAGGGGAAAGGCCGTCGATGAGGTCGGCGAGGCGCTAAAAGGCGTTTTGTCTTCCGAATATGCCGGGCTGTTAAATAATGACACATTCAACGACGACGCGTTCTCCGTCGCCGTTACGGCATATCCGCTGCGAAATAACCGGTTTATCAACAAAATCGATTACAGGATAAAAAATAACGATACGGACAATCCGATCGAGGGAAAACGCTTTTTTCTGCAATATACCGGGGACAACTCGTTTTTCAGCGACATTGAGTACCCCGATATTACCAATAAGTCGTTTCAGGTTTTTGAAAATACCGACGGGTGTTACGCCTTTTTGGTATCCTCCATGAACGGGGACAAAACTTTCTCCTCAAACAAAGAGTTTTCGGACTATTGGGCGAGAATATTTATACCGGGGGACGACGGCTTTTCGGTCGGATATGCCGCGATCCCGATGAAAGTCCCGTCAGGTTATGAACTGCGACTGGTCCAGCAATACGGCGCCGTCAAAGCCGTCATCCCCAATGATCAACACATTGATAATTTTGATGAGTCTGGATGCGTATTCAACAGTTCTTCTCTCGCGTTTGAAAGGCCGAAAGGGCCGTGGTTAAGCGATCCCGTGGATTATGATCTGCCGGGGTTGCTGTTGGGCGTGAGCGACTCGGACGGGAACGTCAAAACCCTGTACATCCGCAAGGAAAACGGCAGGATCTGGGCGGACGAATATGACGGGCGGATCGTCTTCACGCGGCAAGGCAAGCTGTTTTCGCTGAAATGCTATACGGATTATGAAGAATCGCGCGGTCATTATACGGATGAGAACGGGAAAATAAATGAATATCCCATTGGGTGCATAGACATAAAAAAGCTCGTCTGCGCCCCGCTGGGAGCGGAATCTTCGGCGGTCATTAAGAAAACTGGCGAAGAATCGGAGTGGAGCTTTCGCTCAAGTCACGACGTCCCGCTGTATGTCGGCGAGGATTACGTCTGTTATATCCAGAAATCCAGCATTTCCGGCGGCGGCACGTTCGGCGGGGGCGCTTCCGTTATTCGTTTTGACAAACTGGACGATCTGTCGGATTTTACGTTCGGCGATCAGATGATCCCGGGATTTGACAGCAAAACCCTGGCGGACATAATTTACGGTAAAAAAGCGGAGGACTTTTATCAGACCGAAATACGCACATACGGCGGGCAATTGTGCCCTTATATTGATTTCAGGCAGTTGTCCGTAAAAAGGAACCTCGGGAAATGGAGCCTCATGCTCCCGGTCATGGAGGATTTTTATCATCCCGGAAACGGCAGTTATACTAATTGGCCCGATTCCTTCGCGGCTTTCAGCAACGATGTGCCCGGTTTTCTGGTTCCCGACAACAAAGCCGCGGAATTGTCCGGCAGCTGGAGTTACTGGAATGTCAAAGACCTGATTAAATTTCCGGGGAGCATCGCTTATTTATTGCAGTTCGACAACGTCATCGAAATCGGCGCTTCCGCGGATAACGCGTATAATCTCGGGCCAATCGACGCATATATCCCCGTCAATCTCGACGAATACATCGTTTCCGTCTGTTACGCCGATAAAGACGCCCAATGGGCTGACGAGTTGAGCAAAATAAGGTAAATCCGGAGAAATTGTTGTTATGAATGACCTGCCTGTAAGGAAATACCCTCGATTAAAAGAATATGATTACAGCCAATACGGCCCATATTTTAGCGACAACTGAACAAAAAGGATTTGACTGCCCATGCGAACCCTTAAAAAACTCTTCTCCCGACGCTTCCGCGCGAACCTCCCCGTCGCCCTGGTTTTGATCCTCCTGGGCTCCGTCGCGCTGACCGTGTTTATGTTCTACTACATGCCGGACAGGTTCTCGCTCGCCTGGGATTTCGTCGTCAAGTCCGGCTACGCGCTGTTCTTCCTGAACTGGGCGCCGGTCGTCCTGTCGATGCTGTTTCTGTACTTCCTGACGAACAACGTCGTCCTCGCCTGCGCGATACCGGGGATTATCGTGACTCTTTTGTCCGTCGTCAACTTCAACATGGTCATCCTGCGCTCGGAGCCGTTCAAGCCGCTCGACATCTTCCTCGGCGGGGAGTTCCTGGGGGTGGCCAAGTCGATAGACAAAGGCGTCTTTATCACCGCCGGGGCCGGGATAGCCGGGCTGCTGCTGGTCATGTGGCTGGCGCTCTTTTTCATCCGGAACACCAAAAAGCGCGTATTCCTGCGGATCGCGGGGGTCGCGCTGTCGGCGGGAGTGTTTCTGGCTGTGAACCGGTTCTACATAGGCGACAAAGACCTGTACGGCAGCTTCGCCATCTCGAAGAATATGAACATATACAACCAGCTGGACAACTTCCAGTCCAGGGGCTTTTTGTACAGTTTCCTTTACACCTGGGACAACCTCAGCATCGTCAAGCCGCCGGATTACGACAAGTACAAAAGAGAGATCGCGCGGAGGGTCGATTCGTTTGAGCCGGACGGCGCGCCGCTTTCCGGGACAAAGCCGAACATCGTGATGATCCTGGGCGAGGCCTTCTCGGAGTTAGCGGAAAGCCCGGCGTTCTCCTTCGACGGCTATACGTATCCGCTGGAAAACTACGACAGGATCAAGGCGGACTCGGTCTCCGGCACACTGATCGTCCCGAACGTGGGCGGAGGCACGGCCGACACGGAGTTCGACATACTGACGGGCGTGTGCACGAGGCATTTCCGCGACAATCCCTACTCCTTCTCGTTCGTGAACAAGCCCTACGACGCCATGCCGCGGTGGCTCGCCGGGCTGGGCTACGAGAACGTTGCCGTCCATCCGGGCTACGGCTGGTTCTACAACAGGAACACTGTCTATCAGCTGCTGGGTTTCGGCGGCTTTTTGGACGTGAGCGTCTTTGACCAGACGAAGCATAAGGGCAACTACGTCTCCGAGGACGAGACGATGGCCGGGTTTATCGCGCAATACGAGGCCCACATGAACAAGGCCCCCAATACGCCGTTTTTCGAGTTCGGCATCACGATCCAAAACCACGGGCCATACAAGGACAAGTACGGCTACGGCGTGCCGAGGAATTTCGCCTCCGCCGCCGACTTTTCGGCGGATTCGGTGAACGCCCTGTCCAACTACTTCGTCGGCCTGGCCGACGCGGACAGGGGGCTCAAAACGCTGACGGACTATTTTGACAAGAGGGCGGAGCCCGTCGTGCTCGTCTATTTCGGCGACCACATCCCCAGCTTCGCCGCCGACGTCTACGACGCCGCGATACCCAAAGCGGGGACGCGGTACGACGACCAGACCAGGCTCTACCGGACGCCGTTCATAGTCTGGCGGAACGGCGCGGCAAAAAAGGCCGGGGCGACAGACGATCCGGACGGACGTTACACGCAGACGGGCATTTCGGTCTCCTCAAACTATTTCGGCGCGTGGCTGATGGGGCTGCTGGGCTTTAACGGCCTCGACCCGTTCGCAGACTTCCTGAGGGGGCTTTCAGTTCAATACCCGGTGATGCTCGAAAACCAGTTCGCGGAGTACGAAAACGGGGAGAGGATCCTCGTCCCGTTTTCGGAGCAGCCCGAGGACGTCGCGCTGTACAGAAGCTGGGAATACAGTATCGTGAGAGGGAATTAGGGCGCTGTACTACAGCGCCTTTATCACCTTCAAAACCTCCTCCGCCCCGTTCTTCACCGGGCAGGCCGACATGGCCCGCCTGTATTTTTCCCTGTGGACATACAGATCCGCGGCCGCCTCCGCCAGGCTCTCCGGCGTGAGTTCCTCTTCATTCAGGACCGCGCTGAACCCCTGGCGGCGGAAGGATTCCGCGTTTAGTATCTGGTCGCCCCTGCTGGCCTTTTTGGAGAGCGGGATCAGGAGGTTCGGCTTCTGGAGCGCCAGGAGCTCGAAGATGGTGTTCGCGCCCGCGCGGGAGATCACCGCGTCGGCGTAGGCGAACAGGTGCGGCAGTTCACCGGTCACGTACTCGAACTGCCTGTAGCCGCGCGCTTTTATTTCCTGCGCCGCGTTGTTTTTGCCGCAGACGTGCGCGACGTTGAAGTCAGCGCAGAGCCGCCCCAGAGAGGCTCTCAGCGCCTCGTTGATTTTGACCGAGCCTAGGCTCCCGCCTATCGCCAGCAGGACGGGCTTCGTATCGTGGAACGCGCACAGCTCCGCGCCCGCCTTTTTGCTCCCGCCGAACAGCTCCGGCCGGATCGGGCAGCCCGTAAGCACGGCCTTCCCGCCGCGGATGCGCGCCGCGGTCTCCGGAAAGTTGACGCAGACCACGTCCGCGAACGGGATGGAGAGCCTGTTCGCGAGGCCCGGCGTAATGTCGGACTCGTGGACGGCCGCCTTCACCTTCGCCATTTTAGCCGCGGCCACCACCGGCGCGGCCACGAAGCCGCCGTTCGAGAACACGGCGTCCGGCTTCAGCTCCCGGACGAGCCGCGCGGCCTCCCCGAAGCCCCTCAGCACCCTGAAAACGTCCGTTATGTTGCGCAGATCCAGGTAACGCCGGAGCTTTCCCGCGGATATCCCGTAATACGGAACGCCGGTCCCGGCCATTATGTCCTTCTCGATGCCGTTTTTGCTCCCTATGTAAAAGACCTCGTACCCGGCCCTTTTAAGCCCCGGCAGCAGCGCCAGGCTCGGCGTGACGTGCCCGGCGGTGCCGCCGCCCGTCAGGATGATTCTTTTCATGGCATATCAGCGTCCAATCCGCAAAAATTTCATGTATAAATTTTTCCATTATTATAAACATTTATATGTATAAAAGCAAAAATATAACAACGGCAGCAGATTTCTTCGAAAATTAACGCCGTCATTCTGAGCGCAGCGAAGAATCATTGTTTTAAGACCCTTCGCAGCGCTCAGGGTGACAGGCGGAAGCGGCTTATCGCGATTTCCGAAGAAGTCTGACATTTTCCACGCGAGAGGATGGGCAAGATGAGGATAACTCTGCTGCGCGCCGCCGCGCCGAACCGCGATTACGGGCTCTCGCGGCTGATTGAAACGGTTTCGGGCGTGCTTACGGAACTGGGCATGGAGATAGAGGAGACGGACCTTTACGGCGCGGACATCCCGTTTTTCCGGGAAGACGCCCCGGATGCGGAGAGTATCGCCGGGATAATCTCGTCCGCGCGCGGCTCAAACGGCATCGTCGTGGCGGCGTCCGCGCCGATGCGCATGGTGTGCGCCGCCGCGCTGCGCTTTTTGGAATATCTGCGCCTCCCGGAGTGCGCGGAGGCGTTCGCGGGCAAGAACTGTATGCTGCTTGCCGCCGCCCCCGCGGGCGGCGGGGAGGCGGAGGCGTTGGAATACCTTTCGCGGACGCTGACGGCGGCCGGGGCGTATGACGGCGTAAGGGCCGGCGTGCGCGAGGGGCCGGAAAACGAGGCCGGGATCGCCGGGATTATCGAAAAACAGGCGGAGGATTTCTACAGGCTCGTCCGGCAAAACCGGAAGTTCATCGTTCCGAAGCCCGCAAACCCGTTCCCCGGGGACGAACCGCCCAAGCCGGAGCGCTCCGGGCCGAAGGCAACTTTGGCCGAGATATGCGAAAGGCTCAACATCGACGGGAACGGCGCCAGGCAGGACGAAAACGTCCGGGAAATCGTGAAATTTTTCGCGGAAAAGCACCGAGGCGCGGTCGACGCCCGCGAGCCCGGCGCGGGACTCACCGAACCCTTCGCGAAGCGCGCCGTTACGTGCCGGCAAACGACGCGGAGCCTTCCGGGCCGCTTCAGGCCGCAGGCTTCGCGGGGGCTCTCCGCCGTGGTCGCCGTGAGCATAAGCGGGGCGGAGAGCTTCGAGGGCTGGTTCGAGTTCAACAACGCCGAATGCGTCTTTCACGACGGCGCCCCGCCCGACGGCCCGGACATGGCGATCCTGGCCGACGCGGCGGCCTGGGGCGACGTCCTCGCAGGCAAATGCAGCGCTCAGAAGGCGTTTATGATCGGCCGGCTAAAGGTCAGGGGAAATTTCGTGCTGCTGCCGAAGTTCGACCAGGCGTTTGAATTCCCGGCGTAATATCGAGATTCGTATAAGAACCTGTCGGGAGAACGGAACAGGATACTGATTTACCTACCTTCTTCGCCTTCCCCATCCTTTTCGGCCCCGGCGGCTTCGTCAGCCTCTTCCGGCGCGTCAAAAGGAGTCCAGTCGCCGCCGTTTCCGGCGGTATTGACTGTCTCCGCAGCTTCCGCGGAGGGAGAAGCCGGAGCTCCCCACTTCAGCACAAGCACCCCGGCCGCGGCAAACAGCGCCGACCTGAAGAAATGGAAGAGAGAGTTTTGCGCGTAATAGTTGACGAGCAAATAGACGTTGCCTATAAACGAGGTCATCCTGCCGCTCCTGAACTCGTCGACGACCGTCCTGGTACAGGAAACGAAAGACCAGACGAAAAAAGCGAACAGGAGCCCCGCGATGACGAGCAGGATATTCCCGAGGACGCGGAGTTTCTTTGCTTTCAGCAGCTCATTCATGATAAAACAACCCCCTTGGCGGAATTTGGCCGGCTGGCCTTTTATGCCGGATGCCGAGAACATGTGCCTATGACCGATTCGACCGAACGTAACCTCTATAAATCCCTTTTTGTCATTCTGAGCGCAGCAAAGAATCTTATGCTTAGGATCCTTCGCTCAGGATGACAGTTTATAAAGGCTGCCGGAAGCGTCGGCGGCGAATCGGTGGCAATGTTTTCGCACCCCGGTACGGCAAGTATACCCTTCAATCCCGCCGCGGTCAAGCGCGGGTTGTCGCGCGGCAGGTCAGTCTAAATTCGGTAAATTCCGTGAATTTTTAGCGGAAACAGATCAAAGGCGGCGGAGCAGAGCCCCTGCCCTACATATGACATGTTTTAATCTGAGATTCGTGTTACGCCTGTTTCACCTTTGTCCCGGCCCTCAGAAAATGCCCGGCGGACGGTATCTGTTCGATCCTGTAATACTCCGCGTCCTCCGTCTCCACGTCCCCCGCCGGGTAAACGCCCGTTAGGACGCCCATCTTACCCAAGATGAAAAACTGCGCGCCAGGGGAATTCTTCGAGCCGACGGGGTTTATCAGGCAGCTGTTGAACAGAACGGCCTTGTCCTTGTTCCGCGTGGCGAAAAAGTCCCCGTCCTCCCTCAGGCAGCGGGAAAAAACCAGCGGCGACTTGACGGAACAGGCGTTTATCAGCTTTTTCCGGTTCGTCTTGGTCTCGTAGGCGCTCATCGGTATCTTCGCGGCCTTGCCGTTTTCGAAGGCGAACAGCATGAAGCCCTCGTAATCAACGGTCGCGGCGACGCTGATGATCGTCTCGCCGTCCTCCAGCGCCAGGAGGTTCGTCAGGTATTCGCCGAGGCCGGAGGCCTTGCCGTCCGGGAGGTCGTAGGCCCTGGCCTTGTAACAGTTGCCTTTGTTCGAGAAAAAGAGCACGTCGGACTTGTTCGTGGCTTCGGTTTCCTGAACGATCCTGTCGTCCTGCTTCACGTTGTGGTCGCCGGACGAGCGCAGCGACGCGAGCGGGATCTTTTTGAAATAGTTCCCGGCGGTCAGGAACAGCCTGACGCCGTAGTCGTCGATCAGCGCGCGCTCCGGGACCGGCTCCGCGTCCTCCTCGTAAACGATCTCAGTCAGGCGGGGCTTTCCGTACTTTTTTATCACGGTCTTCAAATCGGCGGTTATCATCTCGCGTATCTTTTCCTCGGAGCCCAGCGCCCGGCGCATCTCCTCCAGCTCTTCGCGCAGGCCGCCGATCTCCTTGGCGCGGTTCAGCAGATACTCCCTGTTCAGGTTCCGCAGGCGTATCTCCGCGATGTATTCCGCCTGGGCCTCGTCGATCCCGAAACCCTCCATAAGGTTCGGGACGACCAGCTTTTCCTCCTCCGTCCGGCGGATTATGCCTATGGCCCTGTCGATGTCGAGCAACACGGCGGAGAGGCCCTCCAGCAGGTGCAGCTTTTTCCCCGTTCCGGAAATGTCGAAGGCCAGCCTCCGCTTTATGCATTGGACGCGGAACGCGATCCACTCGTCCAGAATTTCCGCTATGCCCATCGTGCGCGGCTTCCCGTCCACCAGAAAATTGAAGTTGCACGAGAAAGTGTCGCAGAGCGTCGTCATGCCGTAGAGCTTGCGCATGATAAGGTCGGGGTCGGCGCTCTTTTTGACGTCGATCGCGATTTTAAGGCCGCCCAGGTCGGTTTCGTCCCGCACGTCGTTGATGTCTTTGATCTTGCCGGCCTTCACGAGCTGGACGATCCTGTCGGCTATGATCTCTATGGTGGTCGTGTAGGGGATCTCGGTTATCTCTATGCAGCCGCTTTTTTTGTCATAACGGTATTTGGCCCGGACTTTGAAGCCGCCCCGGCCGGTCCCGTATACGGCGTCGATTTCCTTTTCGTTGTACAGCAGCTGCCCGCCCGTCGAAAAATCCGGCGCGAGAAGGTATTTTTTCAGGTCGCAGTCTTTGTTCTTCAGATAGGCAATCGCGGCCTCGCAGACCTCCTTCAGGTTGAAGCTGCACACGGAGCTGGCCATGCCGACGGCGATGCCCTGGTTCGGCGTCACCAGAAGGTTCGGGAAGGTCGTCGGGAACAGCAGCGGCTCCTTCATGGTGCCGTTGTAGTTGTCCGCCATGTCCACGGTGTCCTTGTCTATGTCCGCGAAGAGCTCGCCGCAGATGGGGTCCAGCCTGACCTCCGTGTACCGGCTGGCGGCGTAGGCCATGTCCCTGGAATACTGCTTGCCGAAGTTGCCTTTCGAGTCGATAAACGGGTGCAGCAGCGCGGCGCAGCCCCTTGTCAGCCGCACGAGCGTCTCGTAGATGGCCTGGTCGCCGTGCGGGTTAAGGCGCATCGTCTGCCCGACCACGTCGGCGGATTTGATCCTGCCGCCGGTCAGAAGGCCCATTTTGTACATGGTGTACAGGAGCTTCCTGTGCGAGGGCTTGAAGCCGTCGATCTCCGGTATCGCCCGGGAAATGATCACGCTCATGACATAGGGCATGTAGTTCGTTTCCAGGGTGCGGACGATATTCTGCTCGATCGGGGGGTTGGTGTCCAGAGCTATCTGAGCGCTGTCCTTTTTGGTTTTTGCGGGCACTTAGCTACCTCCGTATGGTTATTTGGCGTTGATCGATTTCCGGTATCGTTTACATCACTCCGATTTCTGTCAACACTTCGGTTGTGGTCACACCGTTATATCCGTAGCGCAGTTCGTCCGCCGCGAAGGGCATCTCCGCCGCGCCGTCCAGCTGTATCAGCCGGTAATTGTTCCTGAGCCGTCCGGCGTTGCGTACCACGGATTCGCGGACCGACGGCCGGGTGATCTCATCGGCCCTTTCGATAACGGCTTCCAGGCTCTCGAATCTGTTCAGCAGCGCCGCCGCCGTTTTGGGGCCGATTTTGTCCGCGCCCTTTATGTTGTCGGAGGCGTCGCCGACAAGAGATTTGAAGTCCGCGTAAAGCCGCGGAGGAATGCCGAATCTGCCCTGAACATACGCGCTGCCGCAAAGGTATGTATTGTCCCCGCGATAGCGCAGGACGCTCACGTTTTCGTTTATAAACTGGAAAAAGTCGCTGTCCAAAGAGGCGATTACGATCGGCATAGCGTTTCCGTATGCAATCGCATAAGCCGCTATGACGTCGTCCGCCTCCGCGTCCATGATCTCCGCGCGGGCTACCCCCATGCGCTCCAGCGCGGCGTATACGCCCGGGAGCTGCGAAAAGGGATTCTCATCGCCGGTCAGGCGGGCGTCGCCGGCGCGGTTAGCCTTGTATGCGGGATCGATCCCCGTCCTCGGAAGTTCGTGCTCCCCGTCGAAGAGAACGGCCGCGTGGGTCGGCAGGGTGAATTTTATAATTTTGATCAGCGCGCCGACAAAGCCCAGAACGCCGTGCACCGGACGGCCGTCCTTGCCGGGGATGCGCGCCGGCAGGCCGAAATACATCTGAAAGTAGAGCATACTGCCGTCGACGAGGAGGAGTTTCATGAATTATTCACCCTCCGCTCCGGAACCGTTTTCCGCGTTGATTTCTTTCAGTTGTTTTATCCATGATATTATGTTATATATTTATGAATAAATCAAGCCGTCCCTCGCGGCGGCTATTTTATACGAATCTCGATTAAAATCTTCACAGTCTGTCGCCGAGAACGCCGTTGAAGCGTTCGGCGTTTCGGCTCCGCCTGTGAAGTTTTAATCTGAGATTCGTATTATACAATGGGCGGTGCGAATATGAAGCCGATGTTCCCCCGCGACGACGCCGAAATAGCCCGCCTGGACGGCCTCCTCCGCTTCGAGGGCGAATTCCTGGCCGCGGGGCTAAAGCTGATCGCCGGCGTGGACGAGGTCGGGCGCGGGCCGCTGGCGGGGCCGGTCATGGCCTGCGCGGTCATCCTGCCCCCCGGCGCGCGTATCTTCGGCGTCGACGATTCCAAGAAGCTCTCCGCCAAAAAACGGGAGGTCCTGGCGGAGGAGATCAAAAGCGCGGCCGTGTGCTGCGGGATCGGAACGGCCCAGCCCGGCGAGATAGACGAGGTCAACATCCTCCGGGCCACGTTCCTGGCCATGCGCCGGGCGGCGGAGGCGCTGACCGCCGCGCCGGAGGCCGTCCTGGCTGACGGCCCGTACATACCGGAGCTTGTCCCCGGAGTCCCCCAGAAAAACATAATCCGCGGCGACAGCCTGAGCCAGTCGATCGCCGCGGCGAGCATAGTCGCCAAGGTCGCGCGGGACGCTCTGATGCGGGAATATCACGCGCTCTACCCGGAATACGGCTTCGACGCCAACAAGGGCTACGGCTCGGCAAGGCACATCGAGGCGATACGCCGGTTCGGTCTCTGCCCGATACACCGGCGGAGTTTTACGGGAGGATTTGCCGTTCCGCCGGAGTGCTAAAACATCAACCTCCTCTGTCGCCGGTAAATGTTTTCAGCATCCCTGACCCGGAGGTGCAGCGCCATGCCAAACCGCTATAAAACCGGCATGTACGGCCAGCGTCTGGCCGAGGAATATTTAACCGCCCGCAGGTGGACAATACTCTATAGGAACTACAGGACGCGCGCCGGGGAAATAGACCTGATAGCCCGGGACGGGGAGTACACCGTCTTTCTGGAGGTCAAGTACAGGCGGAGCCTGGCCTTCGGCGAGCCGCCGGAGGCCGTGACGGCGGGCAAGCGAGCCGCGCTGCGATGCGCCGCGCAGGAGTATGTCCGCGAAAATTTTCCGGAGGACGGGGATCTGCCGTTCCCCGATTGCCGCTTCGACGTGATCGCCGTCTACGACCCGCCCGGCGGGCAAAGAACGGTCGAGCACTTAGCGGACGCGTTCTGATTATGCGCTAATCTTTCCCGCAAAGCCAATCTCCCGTATAAATATTATTTTTTGGAAGAAAATATAGGGAGACATAATGTGTTAAGGAGGAGTAATTTTGAAGGCAACAGGGATTGTCAGAAGAATAGATGATTTAGGCAGGGTCGTTATTCCCAAGGAAATAAGGAGAACGCTCAGGATAAGGGAAGGCGACCCGCTTGAGATTTTTACGGATCGCGAAGGCGAGATCATACTAAAGAAATATTCCCCCATCGGCGAACTTGGGGCGTTCGCGAAGGAGTACGCGGAGAGCCTCGCGCAGTCGTCGGGCCATATAACGTGCATCGTGGACAAGGATCAGATCATCGCCGTCTCCGGCGGGGCCAAGAAGGAGTTCATGGAGAAGCATATCTCCTCCGCCCTGGAAAAGGCCATCAACCAGCGCAGCACGGTGACCGCGAACCGCAGCGAGGGCGGGTATATCCCGATCCTGGACGAGGACGACTCCAACGCGTACAACAACCAGCTCATAACCCCCATAATCGCGGAGGGGGACGTCCTCGGCGCGATCATTTTCCTGTCGCCCGACAAGAAAATGGGCGAGGTGGAGGGCAAGCTGGCGCAGACCGCCGCCGGCTTCCTGGGCAAGCAGATGGAACAATAACTTATGGTTCACAAACCCCGCCGAATCCCTTATAATACCGCGTAGGCGAAAAAGGAGCCTGTATCCCCCGGATACAGGCTCTATATCAAGGGAGAGATTGTATGGACGGCGGGTACACCTTTGACGACCTCTGCGGCATAGTCGACATCCTCGTTTCGGAGAACGGGTGCCCGTGGGACAGGGCGCAGACCCACGGGAGCATCCGGGACGACCTGATAGAGGAGAGCTACGAGGCGGCGGACGCCATCGACAAAAACGACATGCCCAACCTCTGCGAGGAGCTGGGGGACGTCCTGTTCGACGTTTTGCTGCACTGCAAGCTGGCCGAGCGGGATAACTCGTTCACGACGGCCGACGTGACGGCCGGCGCGGGCATGAAAATGGTCCGCAGGCACCCGCATATCTTCGCGGGCGTCAGGGCGGACACGCCGGACCAGGTCATAGACAACTGGGACCGGATCAAGAAGGCCGAGCACGGCTTCACGGCCGGCAGCCAGACGCTGAGGGCGGTGGCGAAGGCGCTGCCCGCGCTTTCGCGGGCGGAAAAGGTGCAGAAGCGGGCCGAAAAGGCGTCCGGCGAAGAATTCGGCCTTATGCGCGCCGTGGCCGCGGCCGGGGCGGAACTGGCGCGCCTGAAAGAGGCCGCGCCGGCTGGGAAAGCCCCTTCCGGAGAGGATCTGTCCGCCGTTTTGGGGGCTCTTTTGTTCCACACGGTGGCGATTTCAAGAAAATTAAATATAAATGCCGAATTTGCCTTGACAAACGCCACGGAAACGTTTATAAATAATTTCGAGGACTGCGAGAAGGGGATGAAACCGGCCTCTGATTTATTCTGAGGCTTGCCGCGTCGCTTTCCGCCGTTAGAAATAAAAATCTCTAAGGAGGAAGCATCCATGAACAAAACCGAACTTATTGTGGCCATCGCCGAAAAGTCGGGACTGACGAAGAAAGACTCCGAGAAGGCCCTTCGCGCCTTCGAGGAAGCCGTGACCGAAGAGCTGGTCAAGGACGGCAAAGTTCAGTTGGTGGGCTTCGGGACGTTCGACGTCGCCGCCCGCGCCGCCCGCGAGGGCAGGAACCCGCAGACTGGCAAGCCCATGCCGATCCCGGCGTCTAAGGCCCCCCGTTTCAGGGTCGGCAAGCAGCTCCGCGACGCCGTCAACGTGCACAAGCCCGCCGGCAAAAAGAAATAACCGAAAGAATTAACCAAAAGAAATAACCAAAAGAAATAACCAAAAGAAATATCAAAAGGTAATAACCGTTCCCGAGAGCAAGCGCCAAAGGGCCGCCGCGAGGCTGAAAAACGCGGCGGCCCTTTTTCATTGTAAGGCAATCATTGTAAGGCAATCATTGTAAGGCAATCATTGTGAGGCAATCATTGGGAGGCAATTATGCGCCTGGACAAATTCCTGAAAGTGTCCCGCGTGATAAAGCGGAGGACCGTGGCCAACGAGGCCTGCGGCGCGGGCCGCGTCACGCTGAACGGCAAGCCGGCGAAGCCCGCCGCCGAGGTCAGGGAAAACGACGTGGTCGAGATACGCTTCGGCGCGGAGACGACCAGGTTCCGCGTCCTGTCGGTAAAGGAGAACGCGCGGAAGGAGGACGCCGCGCGGATGTACGAGATATTGCCAAATGAATAAGACGCATAAGCATGTCATACTTCCCCCGCGCTTTTCATAAAATCCTGTATGGCATAAAAGAAACGGGGGATTTCAATGGCTGAGGAAAAAAAGTCAAGCGCCAGCGCCTCGCGGCACGCCCTGACTATCGACAGGCGCGAGCGGGTCGTCGTCACGGGAATGCTGGACGTCATCTCTTTTGACGAGGAAACGGTCATCGCCGAGACGGAGATGGGCATATTGGTCCTGCGCGGGAACAACCTGCGCGTCAGCCGCCTTAACCTGGACAACGGCGAGCTGGACCTGGACGGCGAGATCATGAGCGCCGCCTACGAGGACGCGCCCGGCGGCGGCAAGGCCAAAGGCTCCTTCTTTGGCAAACTCTTCCGGTAAGCGGGTGAGCGCATGATCCTGTCGATGAGCGCTCAGGCCCGGTTTTTCCTCATGACCGTCCTGGCGGGCTTTCTGACGGCCTTTCTGTTCGACCTGTTCCGCGTCCTCCGGCGGCTTTTCAGGCACCCCAACTTCCTGACCCAGGCCGAGGACGTCGTGTTCTGGATCCTGGCGATCCTGGGGGTCTTTTACATATTCCTCCGCGAGAACGCCCAGATGCGCGTCTTCACGTTCGTCGGCCTGTTCGTCGGCATGGCGCTCTATTTCCTGACGCTGAGCTTCTACGTCAGGCTCGTCCTAAACGCGGTCACGGGCTTTTTGAAGCGCGTCGTCATCACCGCGTTCAAAATCCTCCTGTTCCCGCTGAAAGCCCTTTTTAAGCTGGCCGCGCGGCTTTTGCGCCTCCTGGGAAAACTTCTCAAAAAACCCGTGAAAAAAAGCAAAAGCGCTTTACAAACCGGGAAACGGTATGCTAGAATGGGTCTTGCCGGATTCAGGCGCGATATAAACGTGATCCGCAAAAAGGTGTAGTGTCCGATGGCGGTTGCCGACAAAAGACGGCTG
>Ga0209629_10000942_pt1 | contig 17262 bp, 14 predicted proteins | sample TergutCu122P5_FD_187286 | JGI IMG/M metagenome (GOLD analysis project Ga0209629, IMG submission 187286) | Cubitermes ugandensis P5 segment gut microbial communities from Kakamega Forest, Kenya - Cu122 P5 (SPAdes) (version 2) | ecosystem: Host-associated > Arthropoda: Insects > Digestive system...
GGGGGTCATTTAAAAAAAATAGCTTTTGTTGTAGTAATAGTAGTAGTACCTTAGTAATGAACACAATTTTAACAAAACTGCCATTTAGTTGCCAAAAATTTGTGCATCTCAGCAACTTGTGTAAGGTGTTTATACAATGCATTTACAAAACCCCTCTTAATTTATCATTTGTCAGCCTAAAGTTTACTGTTTAAATCTAATCACACATTGATAAAACAGTTCATAACTGCCAAGTACAATTAAAACCATGAACTTAGCTGAATAATACTTTTGATATAGCTGTAGCTGGACACAGTTTATATTTTGGAGTGGGGGTGGAGGGTGGTGTTACCAAAATCTGTTGGAAGAATTCATGTTTTGTTGAAATTTGATACATATTGCAGGCACTTTGGATGAACACCTGTATATTTATGCCTACTTTGATTAAGGTGTTAACAGTGTGCGCTGCTGTTAAACTGTTAAAAGCCTCCTACATTTTGTTGCCCTGTCTGTGCTAGACAGCCTGTAAAAGCCATGAATTTCCTTGGGAAGCAACAGTCTTCTAATTTCTTCCTGCATAGACAAATGTACTATGACTTTCCTTTCTCTAGGATACTAGCCTTCAATAGGCAGATGGATAACAGTATAAAACAGGCACAAGAAAGGCTTAGGATTGAAATGGAGGAACATTTTAAAAAACTGAGGGAGAAAATTACAGAATCAATCAAGGTAAGAACTACTTTGGAGATACACAGTCATAGTTAGATGCTTTAATATTAATATTACCATCCATCTCCTTGATCTTGTAAGTGATCATTTTCAAGACGTTTTCCTGTGGAAGTTTTGTGTAAATCACTTAGTTTGCTACCCTAGCCATGTATATAGCTGTCACAAACCCTTGCTAACCTCTTCATAGTAGACATCATACAGATCATGAATTTGTCATGTAACACTATTCTAAATGGTGTGAATTATTTAACCCTTCTTACAGCCTACTTCCCTACTGAACCAAGCAAACCTCCAAGAGCACATGCTGTACATACCACAAGGGAATAAGTAACGCAGTACTTGCTCATGCTGCAGGATATTAAAACCAACAGAAAGTTGACTTATAATACATCACCATCAACAGTGACCCCAGCAGCCAAGCCTACCCAAACGAAACCTTAATTCTTAACCCTACACAATCTAATGCAGCACAACAACCTATCGAGTCAGATGGTGCTGAGGGAGAAGAGTTAGATTTCCAGGAAACTGAAGAGGAAAGAGGTTGAATTGGGAGGGGAGGGTAAATTAGAGAAAAACAGAAGTGTGTTATAAATAGGCTGTATCGTTGACCTTGTGCCTAACATGGTAACAATGGTTTTTCTCCCCTAACATTCACTCACCTAGACAAGAAATTCCTAATTTTTTATGGATACTCCTAGGTTCATTATCATGCTCAGAAAAACCCTATCCTGTGCCATATTGTTCCACTGGGTAAACTTACACCTTGTTTTTGCTGAAGTTGCATTTTAGCCTCAACTTCGTAACACTGCCTAGATTTTGCAAGATGTCACTTCATTTCAAAGTTCCTTACCAATTTTGTAATGCACTTCTGATCTTTCGATATGCCCCACCCATTTCATGGTGTTGATAATGACCTGTAGACCCTGTAACATATAGTACTCTTCAATATATAATTGTGCCAACCTCTGTTAACTTTCTCCCTCTTAGGTCCAAACATTATCCTCTGCACTCTGTTCTTGCACACCCTCCGTCTATGATATCTCATAATCTGTTAGACGGTGCACTTGGTGACATAGACTACTCTGTACTACATGCAGGTTATTGGTCATTGTCATTCTCTGATCTCATTAGCCTTGGTAAGAAGCAGCCCATCACACTTATGGGTGGATAGTCCTGAGATCCAGTCTATACCTGGTGGCAAACAGAAAATTCTCAGTTGCTGCTAGATTTGCAGCTCTCGCTTTCTATCTTGCAGCTGTCACTGTATTAAGAATACCGTTATTTGGGATGTTATGTCTTGGTAATCTCATAGCAATGTACCAGGGTTTAGAATGAACATGCACCCTCTTTTTTCAGCGTACAAGCATACAGGGCACTTCATGTATGGGCTATACTGCCCACTTCATGTTACTGATGGTGTACTGCCAACTCCAAAATGTCATGTATTTTAAAGTTCAGACAGTTGACCATGTCCAGCATAATGTTGGTATGAACAGTTACTGTTGTGAGCTGTGAGGTCCTCATAGAGATGCTGCTGAAGATTCAGGTCTTTTGGGATATTATTCTGTGTCAATTGGCAGATGGTTGTCAGTATTTTGGAGAATTGTAATACTAGACCCTGAAGATGACTGCATTTGTGTCCAGCAGAATGTTGGTAACTATTTACCAGTCAACATAGCATAATATTCCAGAAGCTGAATTGACAATCACCATCTTGTTTGCACCTCTGTAAGTTCCAGTTTGTAACTTCTTTAACTCAAGGGGTCAAGGAGAGTTGGTTGGGCTGTACCAGGGTCGCCGTGTTACCGAGAGGTGACATCAGTGGCCCTCAGGAGGTTCTGGTCACTCTCCAGAGGTGTAAGATGTGAAATGCAGTTCTCTTCACCCAAGACCGCCTGTGCATGGTGCAGAGCCATATCCTATGAGAGGTCACCCTGTCCCAACTCAGGGGTTACACAGGAGTTAGCAGCCCCTGCAGCTGCCATCCTGGCCAGACGCCCCAACTGGAGGCTGGCTACGAGAGTGGTCACCTTCAGAAGGGTAGAATGGGCTATAGATTCTTTAGCCCCACATAAAAGTCCAGGGGTGGACGGTATATACCCGGCCCTGCTGCAACAGGCTCGGGAGGTGGTCATCCCATACCTGGTCTGAATTTTTCATGTCTGCCTGGCGACTGGCTATGTTCTGGCTATATGGCAACAGGTAAAGGTAGTGTTTGTACCTAAGCCCGGTAGGAATACCTACAGCGGGCTTAGAGATTATAGACCCATCAGTCTCACATCATTTGTACTCAAAACTATGGAGAGGCTGGTGGATAGATATCTAAGAGACGAAGCACTGGCAATTGTGCCACTGCATCCTAACCAACATGCTTACCAGGCTGGTAAATCCATGGAAATCGCTCTTCATCAGCTCATTGTACAGGTTGAGAAGGCGGTTGACCAGCAAGAGATAGCCTTGGGTGCTTTCTTAGATATAGAAGGGGCTTTCAACAATACCTGCTATGACACCATGTGTGATGCTCTTGTCAGGCATGGTAGTGAATACACCATCGTGCGATGGATCAAGGCCACCTTGGAGGGCCGCGTGGCTGTCGCGACCCTTAATGAAATTTCTCTGAGGTTCGCGAATTCCAGGGGTTGCCCTCAGGGAGGTGTGTTGTCACCACTGCTATGGTGCCTGGTGGTAAATTACCTACTTACTAGGCTCAGTGGCGTTTTTATCCAAGGATACGCAGATGACATGTGTCTTCTCGCTGTGGGTAAATTCCCAAACATGGTATCAGGACTCATGGAGTGGGCCCTCTCAACTGTAGAGATATGGTGCAATGAGGTTGGACTGTCAGTCAACCCTGATAAGACTGGGCTTGTTGCATTTACTAGGAAGAGGAAACTCCAGGGGTTCTTTGAGCCACAGCTTTTTGGAGTTAAATTAAGTCTCTCTGGGTCAGTCAAATATCTGGGTGTTATTCTGCATTCTCGATTGACCTGGAGAGAACATGTAGAGGTTAAAGCGAGGAAGACTCATAATTTGCTGTGGGCCTGTAGGAGACCGTGTGGGATGGGATGGGGTCTGGGACCCAACGTGGTTCACTGGCTCTATGTCGCTATCGTCTGGCTGACCATCTCCTATGCATCCTTAGTATGGTGGCCCGGTTTTCAAATAGCAATTACTAAGAATAAGCTAAGCAAAGTACAGAGATTAGCTTGCTTAGGAATAACAGACGCTTTTCGTACTACTCCTACTGGTGCTATGGAGGTGCTCGTTAGCCTCCATCCGCTGGATCTGGTGATATAGGGGGAGGCGAGATCGGCGGCACATCGCCTCTGGAGCTTGGGGTGTTCGTCGTACCTTCACCCCCAACAAGGACACAGCTGCATATTGACTCAACTTCAAAAGTCAGATCCAATTTTTAATATGAGGGTCGACATAATGAAGCCGGTCTTTAATTTACAACCCAAATATAGGGTCACTATGCTAGCCAGAGAAGAATGGACCAGAGGCCCCAGGACTCCTCCTATGGTTAAAGGGCTCATCTGGTTTATGGATGGGTCTAGGACTGCAGAGGGGACCAGGTTGGGGGTCTATGGGCAATCTGTGAATAGAAGGCTTAGTATCCCTCTAGGTAAACATGCCACAGTCTTTCAGGCTGAGGTATATGCGATATTAGCTTGTGTTCAAGAAACTGAAACTCAGGATCGGCCAGAGAAATACATCAGTTTTGCTCCGAGTCAGGCGGCTCTGAAAGCACTCCAGGCTGCCAAAACAATGTCTCCTTTGGTGCGACAGTGCCAGCAGGTGTTGAATGATATCTCTACATGGCATGCCATGAGGCTATACTGGGTCCCTGGCCATGCCAGAGTGAGAGGAAATGAAATCGCTGACAAGCTCGCAAGGGGCAGTTCTGGTCAGCGGTTTATTGGGCCTGAGTATTTTTTGGGGGTCTCTAGGCAGAATATAAGAAGAAAGATGAAATTCTCGATGGAGAGACAGCATCTGGCATTGTGGTGTGGTCCCTGCAGTACACAGAGGCAGGCTTGGGAATTAATCTCTGGCCCTAATCTGGCTACAGGGGCCTGATTATTGTCCTTCAGTAGGACACAATCCAGGGCTGTTATTCGTTTGCTCACCGGACATAACACCTTGAGAAGACATCTACATGTAATGGGGCTAAGTAATAACCCCACATGTAGGAAGTGTGGCACTGAAGAGGAAACCTCAGTACATATTTTAGGCGAGTGTGAGGACTTAGCCTCGTTCAGGCATAGGTATCTGGGTTCCTTCTTTTTGGACCCGGAGGACATCAGGATGCTAGGTGTGGGGGCCATCTGGAGCTTTGCTAAAGGAACAGGGCTCCTCTAACTTAGTACAGAACATGGGCCTGTCTTAAGGCCTAGGTGCATCGGGCCCCGAAGGGCTTGAACCCAAATACTATTCTATTCTATTCTTCTATACTTCTTTAACCCAACGGAACCAGTGTGAAAGCCAAAGAACTGTGAACACAGTAGCAAAGAGCACTGCCCCTCCTCATGGTTTATGAAGTCTTCCCATATCATTTTAAATCTTCCTCTGGGTCTAAATTCTATGGTTTTCATTCTGTAATTTTCTTAGTTAGCTGATGCTCCCCCATCCTTCCTAAATGCCCTAACCATGCAGCCCATCTGGATTTCATCCTCTTACTATACTTCATTAAATTAATTTATCAAGTTCACTATTTTTAATTCTTCAAGAGCTATCAGCTCGTTTATTTGGTTTACATACATACAGTTTTCTTATTTCCCACAGTAAATTTCTAAATTATGTGAGAAAATGTAGGTGTTAAATTGCAGGTTTATTATGAGGAGTAGGTTTATTGTTAAATGTTGGTATATTCTATAAAAATGGAAGTCTTCTGAAACTTCTACTTGCTCTGAGTATGCTTGTTTATATCCCTGTTCCATGACAGTTCTGTGATATCCTTTCCTGTTCCTGGTAAGGCGACATAACGTACAAACGAAGCATAATTTTCTCCCTCACTGTTGTTTGTACTTCACTGTTCCTGAGTTACTGAAATTTACTCTCATTGCATTTACCCATGTGTTTCACATTATCACCAAAACAGTTACGTGAGACCCACTCCCTGCTCTGGTTATGCAAGCAGCAGTCAGATTTGCCAGATGACTCTTGACAAATTCCCTCCAAAGAATGTACATGAAAGCTGTACCATAGATACTCAGGAAAATGTAAAGTTCTTCTAATAAGGTTACTTTTTATTACTACTTAAAGGGAAATGTGATAATCATATTTGCTCTATGTGTAAACAATCTTGGAAGTCTGATAACCTGAAAATTATTAATGATGACTTGCTGGTTCTGTTACGTCTTTGAAAGAGCAAAGCAGAAACCTGTAAATTCCTGTTGATGTATTGAGCATGTATCAGGTAATTCAGTCGTGAATATGTAATATGACAATGCTTTACTATCTTGTACACATGAATAACACCTACGATTCAATTAGGAAGAAGTATGTGTTAAATATTCTGAGTTTAGTCAACCCATGAGACTAATTAGGTTGATTAACTTTTAGTGAAAGAGTTGAAGTGGCAAGTGTATCTCCTGCTGGTCGGAGTTTTCTCACTTAGTGCAGAAATATAATTTTATGATATGCACCGATTTAGAAATAAATCATATAAATTAGAGTTCTAATGTAGGAGGTCTACACAAGAACTGATTTTTTAAAGAATAAATCACCTTATATGCACACAAATGTGTGATCATTCAGTTTGTACCGTTCTTTTGATACAAAAAGGGCAATCAAAATTATAATGGGAAGGACTGGAGACTCTTGTAGGAATTTATTTAAATAATTAAAAATGTTACCATTCAAATCAAAATATATACTTTCTCTCCTTTTATTTATAACTAATAACAACAGCTACTGTAAAAATTCCAAAAACAACAGTGTACATACTAGACATAGTAATGACCTACAGTTACCCCTGACAAACGTGGCTATTTATAAAAGAGGAGCTTATTATTTAGGCGTTCAAATCTTAAGTCTTCCATCAGATATTAAAAATGCTTCTGGGAATCTTTAAGAGATTTCAAGGAATTTTAAAACATTTTGATTACACACTCTTTCAACACTTTGGAGGAATAATATACCACATGATGTATGTGGTAGATGGTTCAATTTTGTTTCAATTTCTATTTTTATTTTTTAAAGTTTGTATTGAATTTTTATTAATTTTTACATGTTATGTTTTATTCATTAGTATAAATTTATCAGCTGTGTTCGTATTAACCTACACTACATTTAATTGTCAGAAGCTATTCTGTTGTGTTGTTTTGACCCTTGTAAGGATAATGAATGTAAATAAACACAACACAATACAATACAATCACATAAAACTGATGGTGGTGTATTTTGTTCTTAAGAGTGCTCAATCTTGAGAAAGTAGTCATTGTCTGTTGTCCTCCCCTTTTGCTCCTGGATGATCTGACAATTCACAGAAACACACTACCTCAAGTCCTGTTTCCAGGTCAAACCACTGCTGTTTTGCTGCTTTAATTATGGCTGAAAACTACATAAAGTGCAGCACTGTCATAGAAGAATTCCCAATTCCCGAACACCAGCAAAGTGACAGTACACAATGATTCCAGCTTCTGGGCAGAAGAACGTACAGTTGACATTACATTTCTGGCTGGGTACAATATGGAGGAAGCTGAAACTTGCAGCTAAATGTGGTCTTAAAATCATTCCATTACATACATTTCATGACTAAAAGTAGTTTTTTTATTGACATATTTACTGGTTACAATAATAACCTTATTACAAGTACCAACTGATGCCTAAATTATGTACCATTTGTTATGCTATTACAGTAACTAAACCATTTATATCCCTAGATACCCTATATAAAGTTGGTATACCATTCCCACTTTCCCTGTCTTACAATTGCGGAAATTCTCCACATAGTATTCACATCTTCAGGATTAAAAGATTAATGATTTTACCATTTAAAATGCAATATATATTTTCACTCTTTCAATCTGTAGTAAACAATAAAGATCAATATAAGCCTAATTCTGAGATTCATAGTATCAATACTAGGCCAAACTTGAACATTTACCAACCATTATCTGACTTAACAATGCATCAAGAAGGGACCTACTTCTTTAGCATCTATATTTTTAACAATTTCCCTTCTGATATAAAAACAATTGTCTCACAGTGTTCAAAAATTTCCATTGGCCTTGTGATTTTCTTCATTTAAAATCATTTTATACTTTGGATGAGTATTTTAATAGTATAACGTCCAGGATGTGATTTTACTCTATACATGTAATTAGTGAGTTTTCTACAATCGTGATGTTTTGTACTTCAGCTTTCATTTGTCATCAAAAGATTACAATTGTACTAACATATTTCTTTTACCATGATAGAAGGTTTTAATTTAGTAATTATGTTGTGTTGAATAATTTTATTACTGATCATTGTTCCATATATTATTGTACTGATTTTTAAATTAACTGTATACGTTCCTCATAATGCACATCTATATTTTTTGGCACTATGACATCTGCTGTAATATGCAATGTAAATTATAATGTATTATTTGATGACAAATTTGATATCCAATAGGATTGTTAAACCGTATATGAGTTTGATTGAATGCACAATAAATGGCTGACTGATGATTGCAGGTGACTTATACCACACAGGTTTTTGAACTAAATTTGGACTGACATTCTTACAGTCATTGCAGTACTGTTTTGTAAGTTGGACAGTTCATGATGCAATTAATATGTATGATAAAGCTGTGATTTACATTAACTGTAGGAAAATCCCAAGGACTGCGTGAATATATAGTCACATCTTTATATCCACTCCTACTTGCCCATTAGATTACTGTTTTTTTTTTACAGTGAAGATGTTTATGTGACCCTGTATAACAGAATCTGTTAACTGAAAAAAGGTGCATATCAAATAAATGCATTGTGAACATACTTCAGTTTCCTACTGCAATTCAGCTGTGCTACAAATTATCAATTAAATGAAATATTGCAAAGCAAAAGACTCTGAAATATGTGCTCTAAATCACGAATTTAATTCTGCAAATATATGTGTATTAACAACCTACAGAGCACCTACTGGAAATTTTAATTATTTTATACATAAAACAGATGCCATTCTGCATACATTATATACTCCAACTCTAGACTTTATTATTTGTGGTAAAATATTCATTTACTCATTTATACATACTCACAAATTCCATTTCACATACACTTGTCATAACTGTTAATGGATAATAATAATAATAATAATAATAATAATAATAATAATCATACATAAATACCAATAATAATGAGCGATAAGTTGTAATGCATTTGTCAATATAAAATTGGCTAATATACATTTATATCATGTATATAAGTAACATTGTTCATAAGCTATAAAACACATCATAAGAATTCAATTATGTGTACTTAATTATTATCAGTTTAATAAGTAAACAATAATATTAGTTCCATTGGAGATATATAGTAAAATAGAAATAGAGAAAAGTTATACTGACCATAAGTTAACATAAATGTAATAATGCATGGCTCCTCAATTACCTGATTGACTTTGAAAGGAAAAATCAATTAGATACCCTGTAACTTTCTTATAATTTGTCAGGCATTAATTTTCCTACCAGAGTAAGAAATTCTGTCACCGCAATAAATAAAATTTTTATTGATATATCTCGAATGGAAAACTATTCTATAATCCCTATATTTATAGGTTTATCCAACCAGGATGCTCAGTTATTAATAATCAGCAATAGTGACCTTCAGATACAAAGACAGCAACTAAAGTGTTAGAAAAATAAACAATATACAATACCTGACTTCCTCACTAACTTAAGTTACAAAACTTAGGATATCACTGTCAGTAACAATGATGTAAACATAATGTTCAGTTCCTTCTTAAATATATATATATATTGAATGATTTTTTTATTCTAGCTTCCCTTTTAAAAAAAAGTAAAAAAACGGAAATAACAATAATGTTTGGATAACTTTATGAATTAAAACCTCACAGATACATAAATGGAACTGCACTTAGCCAGTAAAATTAACAATAACCTAGCTCTTAAAAAGTGCTGTAAATTATACAGTCAAATTCTGTACAATGTTATGAAAGAAGCTAAAAAATTAATTATAATATGATGATATTTAAATAAAGCAATAAGAATAAAACCATAAGGGACATTACAAAACTGGAAACTGGCAACAGCTTTTCGAATGGAGATATACAAGAATTGGCTATCAAAGGGAAACCTCTTTGTGACCAACAAGCTATTGCAGATTCCTTCTATAATTATTTCTTTCTACAGCTGACAAAATTACCAAGTATAATACGTATAATAAGACCGGGACCAACAAAGATATTATTTCCACTCCTACGTATTTTTTATCACAAATTAAAAAAAAAATCCTTTCCTGTTACAGGGCTTACATCTGTTTCAACTACAGAAATTATAAATATAATTAAATATCTAAAATAAAAAGTTCTCATGGATATGAAGACATTTCTAACTAGTTATTAAAAGTCAGTGCTCTTGTAAGGAATGTCAAATTTATGCAGCATTTAAAATCTCGATTAGCCTTGCACAACCAGGACGCAACAGTCACTTTGCTACCACTAAGTCAGCATGTTGCAATGTTTGTCCTATTTAACAAAGTGTCCCAACTCTGTATAACATATGTTGCGTTACGTTACACCGTAAAGAATGCCTAACTTATCAACCGTTTTCTAAATAACCCACCATTTTAATAACAAAAGCAGCTCATTCATGCGCCTCTCAGCTGTTACGTGCCTATATTTGTTGGAAGCTACTAGACTAAGAAACTGTTAGAAAACACTTTGTGACATTGTGCAATGATTTTGGTGTCTACGCTCTTCTTTTTACATGCTACTGCTTTAAGTTTTGATACGAATGGGTTATTATAGAAACGGTCAGGCATTATTTTAACTAAACTAAATAATTTTGACTTAAGAAACATTTAAATTTGTACGTGGGGGGACCCAAAAGAAACCGGAAACATTCTCTGGTGGGCGGGCCTGTTGTAGTATATGCTTCCGCCGCTAGATGCCTCCTGCGGGGACCCTTCTGCATTAGTCTGTCGACTGGCATCGTCGAGTGAAGTCGTGGTGCCACGTAGTAAATTTTTTTGTTATGCACCTCTCGCTTGTAAGTCGATTTTTGTGATGGCTGAATAGTTGGAACAACGTGCGGTTGTGAAATTCTGTTTTCAGTTAGGGAAAACGGCAGAGGAAACAGCTGTAATGCTTGAAACAGCTTACAAGAAAGCTGCACTGGGGAAAACACAAGTTTATGAGTGGTTTTCCTGCTTCAGGAATGGTGAATTGTCACTAGCAGACCAACCTCGCCCAGGGCGACCCTCGACCTCCCGAATGGATCAAAACATCGCAAGAAATCGTGAACTGATCTTAGAAGACTGTCGCAGAACAAATGATCTTGTTGATTTGTCTGGTGTGTCCTGGAGTTCCTGCCAACGGATTTTGAGCAAGGAATTGCAAATGAGAAGAGTTGCAGCAAAATTTGTCCCTCACGTGCTCACAGTTGATCAAAAGCAGTCCTGCATGGATGCGTGCCGTGAAGTGAAAGAACACTTGGAAATCGACCCTGAGACAAAGCAGCAGTCAAGCGAATGGAAGAGTTCAAATTCACCACGTCCCAAAAGTGCGCAGCGATTGAAGTCAAATGTCAAGACGATGCTGATTTCTTTTTTGATGCAAATGGCATTGTTCACTCAGAATTCATTCCTAAAGGTCAAACTGTTAACCAGGCGTTTTACCTACAAGTTCTGAAACGTTTGCTTGATGCTGTGAGACGAAAACGCCCCGAATTGTGGCAAAGTGGGAAGTGGTGGCGTTACCATGACAACGCGCCAGCACACAAAGCCTTGAGTGTGAAACAATTTTTAGCCAAAAACAGCATGACCCTGCTTCTCCATCCACCATATTCACCCGATCTCGCTCTGTGTGACTTATTTTTTATTCCCCCAAATGAAAAAAGTCCTCAAAGGAAAACGTTTTGCGAACGTGGAAGAGGTGAAGGAAAAAATGACGGAGGCATTAAAAGGCATCGCTTTGCAAGAGTTTCAGGACTGCTTCGAAAATTGGAAAACACGTTTAGACCAGTGCATTGCATTAAATGGACAGTACTTTGAAGGTGACTGAATTTGTAACACCTGAAAATAAATACACAATTTTTTATTAAAAATTCCGGTTTCTATTGGGCCCCCATACGTACTATAACAATTTACCATAACTTGTTTTTCTTGACTCTAAATTTTGTATATGGAAACATAGAAAACTACATTAGATTTATAGAAAATATAATAACATGTTTGAGTTACAATACCCTGTCCTTGGATATCCATGCAATTTGATAGTAACCCACAGTCCAAATAAAACACTATCTGGAGCAGAACCCACCGAAACCCCAGAGGCCGAGACGAGAAAATTAGGCTCTCAGATTTTGTGCAGGGAGTAGACATTACAAACGGTTGGTAGCGGTGAGATTATGAACTATTACGCGCAAATTCCGGGTAACGCGCAAAAATGGCATCATAACATAAATTAGCTGGGAGATTGAAATTTTACAGCATGCACTTACAGTTTCACACGACAGAGACGCGTTTACAAATGGAGCTTGCAGAGACAAGGGCGGAGATCCAGAGGTTGAGGGAATGTATGAGTATGTCTTTAGGAACGCCTACAGTCCATAAAGACATGTCGCAGATTTCCTCAGTGCGGAAATGGTCGGGCTCAGAATCAGCAGTCCCACTAGAAGAATTTTTCTCTGCTATAGAAGGCTCAGCTCGAATAGAAAAGTGGTAAGAATCGGACAAAATAGGGGTGGCGATTTTGAGACTCATGGATTCGGCGAAACGATTTTATAATGGGTGCTCGGAACTTCACTCAGAGGATGTAACGTTGCAAAAGTTTAAGAGCACGTTTAGAGATAGATTCAAGGACGTCCACAAGGACCAATGCAAAGCATTAGCACAGAAGATTATTTGCAAGGTAGACGATCCAGTGGCGCAGCGTATTCACCGCGAAACCGCCGAATGTATGCTGTTAGCTAGCTTTGTTTCAGGACTGATGCATCCGGCACACAAGTGAGGTATGCAAATCCGCAAACTATGGAATAAGCACTCACGATCGCTCTCTCGGTGCGGGAAGCGGAGAGGCAGGAGAGATTTAATGAGAATTTCTACGCCCGGTTTGAAAATTCGGTTAGGTTGGTATCACATTCACCCACGCGAACGCGGCAAGAAGGCAGCGAGTCAAGACGCTCAGCTGACTCCACGCACGCAGACATTCGCATACGTGGTCAGCACTGTACGAATTCGCGTAGCGCCAACAAGCCAGCGACCCCCGACACCAGAATTTCGCAGACCAAAGAGGCGCTTATATATTACGCATGCGAAGGAATTGGACACTTCGCCAGAGACTGCCCCACCAGGCTAAATCGAGAGGGTTACCTCTCGAATCTACCAAGAAAGAGGAACCCCAGTGAACGCCCTAGACGCTCACGTTCCCCCGACAATAAGCCCCACGCGGACCGAAGAAGGGAGTCAGAAACGAAAACAGGGGTCAGGGAAACGAGAGCGAGGTGTAAAGGAAGACAGCTCCTTTCACCTCAACGCCCATGAAAACGCTGTCAAAATATCCGCGATCCCCATGTTGGAGCACGGCACCCCCACATTCTCAGTGGAAATAGAGGGGGTGTGGAGACGTCTAATATTAGATACAGGCTCCAATGTGTCGATACAGCAGCCCGGAGTATCGAAAAGTGACTTCAGAGTCACTGCAATGAGACCGTATGGGGTGACTGGAGAGTTCCTAGATATAAAAGGACTCCAGTCCGTTTCCTTTCAATGGGACAGTTGCGAGATAAACCACTCGTTTCTTGTGTGCTCACTCCCCACAGGCGCCGCGGGTCTGTTAGGCACCGATTTTATGGAGAAAACCGGCGTCATAATGAAATTTGTGTGCAGTAAGGTGACGCTCACAAGCGTCAACAAAGCACCACGAGCATATAGTGTTTCACTGACGTGGCACCTGGCATTCACAGTGTTCTCAGGGAAAAAGGACGGCCGCAACCCTCAAGTCAGTCAACGGGAGTCATGGCGCATGGACGAGCAGGTCTCAATCAGCCCGGCGCATGGACGAGGTCTCAGTCAGCCCCCGTCCTGAGGTAACGGACCGACAGAGTAAATCCTGGCTTGTTAGAGCTACCGAAAATATTACAGTGGCACCAAAGTGCCGGTTGATAGTGATGGGGAGGTTGCAGTCTGAGGAGGAGCAAAGTCTTCCTCCACTAGTAATTGTGCAGCCGGCTCAGATCCCCATTGAGGGAATTCTCCGTGCCCGCCGACTCTCCCGAATCGAAGCTAGTGCACAAGAACCTCGTGGGGCGACGTCACAAGACGGTCACGCTTCAACTAGAGCATGTTGTGCACACGTGATGTTAGCGAATTTCAGCGCGGAAACGCTCACCATACCTAAAGCCACTATTCTTGGGGTGGCAGAGGTCTCTGAGTCAGTGATAAACAGAATAAATGCCGGAAGCGAAGTCGACACGAGCCGACCCGAAAAACCGCGAATGCAGAAAAGGAACGAATTGTTATACCGCAAATTGAACCACCTAACCCAAGAACAGAGACAACAAATAGAACCGGTGCTTCTAAGGTATGCTCACGTTTTCCATGACGAGGAAAATAACGAATTCAAGGGCACAGACGTTATAGAATACGAAATACCAATAAGCGACACGAGACCCATAAGGCGACCCCCGTACAGAACCCCTTACGCGCTAAGGGAGGAGATGAGGACGCAAGTGCAGAAAATGTTAGACCAAGGCATTATCAGAGAAAGCAATTCCCCTTGGTCCGCACCGGCGAACCTATTCCCGAAAAAAATCCAGATGGGAAGCCGAGATACAGATTTTGCGTGGATTTTAGAGCTCTGAACTCGGTAACAAAATTCAACCCTTACACACTATCCGCGTTTGAAGAGACAACATCCACTCTTTTTGGTTAAGTATACAACCAAAGAACGTGGATTTTGAAGCAGTATTGGAAAACTGAAAACGCCGAGCGGGTACGCACAGCATGGGTAGAAGCATTTAATACTCCCCCACCAACACGCCTGAAAATTTATCGCATCAGGGACAAGTTTGATGCAACGTGTTCAGTGTTTAATGCACCAAAATCTGGAAGTCCTAGGACGTCTATGGCAGAGGAAAATAAGATGAGAGTCGCCATACACTCGTTAACAGTCCAAAAAGGTCTACAAGACGTGCGGCTCAGGAACTATCCTTGTCGAGAACGTCATTGCGACACTTAATGCGTAAACTTAATTTGAAGCCGTACCGCCCAAGAATGTTACGTGGTCTTCTGGAGGACAACCCAGACTGGCTGGGCAATTCTGTGAAATCATGCGTAACCAAATCTCTGAAGAACAAGACCTATTACGTAAGATCATCTGGTCAGACGAGGCCTGTTTCAAATTGTCAGACCACGTGAACAGACATAACCATGTTTATTCGTCAGCTGAAAATCCCCATTTGACTATTCGATCTAAAATGAACCAGCCAGTCGTCACTCTCCAGTGAAGGTGTTCTAGGACCAATTTCCTTTGATGGAACGGTTGATGGTAACAATTACCTGAACATGTTACGCGACGTGGTAGTGCCACAACTCAGAACCAGAGCTAACTTCGCTGAGCTGTACTTCAAGCAAGATGGGGCAACTCCTCATTATGCGTTGTTAATAAGGATCTACCTTGACACCTTCCCACTGCATTGGATCGGACGACGAGGCAGCAATGATTGGCCGCCACGTTCACCCGAACTTACCCCAATGGACTCCTTTTTGGGGGCGTAGTGAAAATTAAGGTTCATGAGAGAAAGCCCCAAGCAGTAGATGAAATGAAAGAGTTCATAACAGACGCATTTATGGACACTAATTCTGACCGCAAGTGGTGTCGAACTGTGTGTCAAAGTGTTTCGGATAGGTTGGATGCATGTTGTAATATTGATGGAGGACATTTCGAACACTTAAGGGATTAAACAGTGTTAAACAACTTAAATGTTATACTAACTGAATGTCAATATCTGAGAAGAACCATCAATACTACGAGGTGTTTCTAAAAAGTTCGGTGAATGATAAGATATCTCAACGGCAACATGGGCCAAGTGCGCGATGAACATGGTTATCCAGAGAAACGTCAAGAAGCGCCACATATCGTAGAGTAAACGTGACCGTCAGGGTAAACCCGCTGCGGGCACTCGAACCTGGTCAGTGTGAGAGGTAGGGTCACAGTGCAATGGAGCAACGAGTGAACAAGTTCTCCTACAAATTAGGGAAAACGGCGACGTGGGCGCATGAAATGTTGGTGCAAGTGTACGGGACGGAAGCCGTGAGTAGAAAATGTGTTTACGACTGGTTCAAACGCTTTCGCGACGGAAAGGAAACAACTGAGGATGAGCCACGTTCGGGTCGGCCGTCGACAAGCAGAACCCCAGACAAGATCGAGCGAGTACGACAAATGCTGGCAGAAGATCGGCGAGAGACTATACGATGGCAGAGGAATTGGGCATTACAAGGACACGGTGCACACAATCGTCCGCGAAGATTTGGGCAAGCGGAAGATCTGTTCCCGGTTTGTGAAGCACAAGCTGACAGACGAACAGAAAGCAAAAGGGATGGAAACTTCTGGAGATTTCATTACCATGTGTGACCAGGATCCATTCTTTCTGCGAACAATCGTCACAGGGGATGATACCTGGTGACACCAGTTCGAACCGGAATCCAAGCGACAATGATGGAATGGCGTTCACCGTCTTCCCACCGACCCAAAAAGAGTCGCCTTCAAAAGTCCAAGGTCAAGACAATTTTGATCGCCTACTTGGACAGCGATGGCATCATCCATAATGAATTAGTTCCTGCGGGTCAAACCGTGAATTTCGCATTCTACGAGAAAATTTTGAAACGGTTGCTACGACGCATCCACCGTGTTCGCCCAGAGTTGCACAGGACTGGACAGTGGATGTTGCTGCACGATAACGCGCCTGCGCACTGTGCGATCCGTGTGAGCCGTTCGCGGCTCGCAACCCAGTGGTTGCTAACCGGAAGACTGGTTTGCGGCAATGTTCTAGAACTTTTCGCAGTGACACACATCCGCTCATAGTGATCCGTTTCTGATTCGTCGTTTAAATAGGTCATAGGGGAGGAAAGGCGGGGTTTTAGTTTACTTTGTACTTGGCATTCGGCAAGTGAATCAAAAAGCTGATATGCACCTGTGGTGGAAAGAAGCAAAAAAAAGGCACCTCTGGTGGAACGACGACTCCGGCGAAAGCATTGGTATAAGGACAATGGCAGATGATTCGGTGTGTGTGCAGCGCCTAGTCCGGGATGTCCAAGGACAGAGTCGTTTGGAAAACATACACGTCAGTTGGATGGGCCAGTGAACGGGACGAAAACCACG
>Ga0209629_10000943_pt1 | contig 17251 bp, 12 predicted proteins | sample TergutCu122P5_FD_187286 | JGI IMG/M metagenome (GOLD analysis project Ga0209629, IMG submission 187286) | Cubitermes ugandensis P5 segment gut microbial communities from Kakamega Forest, Kenya - Cu122 P5 (SPAdes) (version 2) | ecosystem: Host-associated > Arthropoda: Insects > Digestive system...
TAAACGGCTTTAGTCTGAGTGTTGATAAGGTTTTAAGTATAGCCAAAACAATTACGACTGTCAAAGTAAAGCTAACTCAATCTGAGCAGATAATCATCAAAACTATGCTCCTGACAAGTCGACATAAACTGATTGCTCCCCTATTTGATGACCTGTTTTGGAATAGGGTGTCCCAGTGACGAAGTCAGGAAGAAGCATCACAACTTCTTATCCGGTATCTTCCTCCGAATGGAATGAAGAGCGGCAGGAAATTGTGATTCCCGAGAACATTTCTCCTGAACGTCAAAAAGAACTTGTGTCTTTTTCCCGAAAATTGAAAAAAGACATGCACTTCGCCATTATTTTGGCGGAATCGATGGATACTCATGGCGACTACTCTTCGAAAGACTTTGTATGCCGCTTTCGAGAATTGCAGCAAGGACAGCTGTTCTGCGAATACATCAGCCGGAAAGCTGAATCCCTGAACGCAGCCAGTCGCTATGGAACGGCTCATGCTTATCAGTTTGCAGCCGTAAGCTTCTTAAAATTTCTTGGAGGAAAAGATATCCGCATAGAAAGAATTACGCCGGCTTTGATTAAGTCCTACGAGCATTACCTCCAGACTAACAACAAAAGCAAAAACACTATCTCGTGTTATATGCGCTCGCTTCGTGCGGCGTACAACGAGGCTACGAATGAAAATAAACTTGCGGTTTTGAAGAAAACACAAGAAAAGCCCTTTGCAGATGTGTTTACCGGTAATGCCAAGACTGAGAAAAGAGCAATCAGCACTCAAAGCCTCACCCAATTGGCAGAAGTTAAATTAGAGGAACCAAAGAAAAAGGAAAAAGAAGCCGGCATCCATTCGCTGAATTTTTCCCGCGACCTGTTTATGTTCAGCTTTTATACGCAGGGAATGTCGTTTACCGATATGGTGAACCTGAAAAAAGAGAATATCAGGGATAATGTCATCCGCTATAAACGCAAGAAAACAGGACAACACATTATTGTTGGAATGGAAGATTGCATGAAAAAAATCATCGCTCGGTATGCCGACCCCTGCTCCGATTATTTATTTCCCGTACTCAGGGGGATGAAAGACGATTATTCTAAATGGGTGAAAACCCAATTCGCTTTGTCGCAATACAATAAAAACCTGAAAAAAATAGCTGTTTTCGCCGACATCAATGTGAACCTCACCGGTTATGTATCCCGTCATTCGTGGGCTTCGCTGGCATCTCAGGAAGGCATTCCCATTGCCACCATCAGTCGCGGCATGGGGCATGAATCGGAAAAAACCACGCGGATTTATATCTCCCATCTCGATTTCTCCGATGTCAACAAGGCAAACAGGCAGATTATTTCACGGGTTACAACGACTGCCGGTTAGTGGTTAGTGGTAAATTAAAAAACCTTATAGAAAATAAGGTTTTTCGGCTCACGTGCAAAAGTTGTGGGGGCAAAAAATCAAACCTCTCTTATTTTTACGTTAAATTTTCTTTAACATTTATACTGCATAGATAAACGAAAGGAATCTTCAGAACGCCGGATTAATCAGGAAAATCCGCTCAGTTGCACGGGTGAAAGCCGTATAAAGCCAGCGATAAAAATCAAGTCCTAAGTATTCTTTCGGAATATAGGACAAATCCAGAAAAACGTTTTTCCATTGTCCGCCCTGCGCTTTGTGGCAAGTAACGGCGTAAGCGTATTTCACCTGAACAACATTGTAGAAAGGATTTATTTTCATTTGTTTCATCTTATCCCGCATATTCGGGATGTCGGCATAATCTTCCAAGATAGCATAAAACAGTTTGTCGCTCAATTCTTTCGGCAATGCCGGAGCATCGGTGTGAAGCGTTTCTAAAAGAATCTTTAAATCCATCTCCACATTATAATCGGGGAAACGGGCAGTAAGGTCGCAAAACCGGAATCCGTAAAGCTCCTGCGAACGTCTGACTCTTAGGACTTCCATCAGGTCGCCGTTGGCAATGAAATCCATTGACTCTTCGTCTTTCGCCCAATGATAATTGTTTTTGACGACCATCAACATATCGCCGGCGGTCAGTTCTTCTTCCCTGTAAAGAATCCGGTTGCGGATAGCGTTGTTGAAACCGTTCGCCTGCTTGTTGGAACGGGTAATCACGATGGTTTCTTCCAAACCGTCGCGCCGGTAAGCGTCATCAATCGTTTCGAGCAAATCGGCTCCCCTGACGATTTGCACATCGGTTCCTGTTTTTGTGTTTAGTTTAGGAAAATCATTCGTTTGACCGGTTTCCATCCGTTTTCGCAATAGCGTAGCATTCGTCAGGATGCCGGAAGTTTTTGCCTGCCGCACCACTTCCGTCAAGGTCATACTATATACTTCCAAACCATAGCCTTGCAGAACGGATAAGTCCAATGCAGGGCTTTCCTGTTGCGACACCGGCGGCAATTGCGCCGAATCGCCCAGCAAAACCAAACGACAACCTTCGCCGCTATAGACATAACGAATCAAATCGTCTAACAGTCTTCCTGAACCAAAAAAGGAAGAATCCAATCCGTCGTTTGAAATCATAGACGCTTCATCGACAAAAAATAAAGTATGCTTATGCAGATTATCTGCAAGAACAAAACCCGTTGGATCGTTGGAAAATTCTTTTTGCCTGTAGATTTTTTTATGAATGGTATAAGCGTTTTGTCCCGAATAGGCGGAAAAAACTTTGGCGGCGCGTCCGGTTGGCGCCAGCAAGATAGATTTTTGCTTTAACTCGTTCAACGTTTTTACAGCCGCTCCGACCAACGAAGATTTTCCTGTTCCGGCATACCCTTTCAATAAAAACAGCGAATCGTTGTTCCGTGCAAAAAGAAAATCACTCCATTTCTCTAAGACCTCATATTGCTCAAGGGTAGGCTCGTATGGGAAGTTTTTCTTTATCTGTTCTAAAAAAAAGACGCTTAACATCAATAATTATGAATTGTTGGTAAAATTATTATTTCTAATACACTACAAAGATAAACATTTTATTTGATGACAACGCTTCAAAGCCATTCGCCGTTTTTACTATCTAAGATATAATTTTTTTGAAAAACAGTACTATTTATAATGGATTATTTATTATTTTTGGGAAATTTTTATACCTAAGAATATGAAATACGTTTCAATTTTAATGCCTGTAGTATTTACATTGCCAGCATCAGTTCTTTCGGGACAAAATAAACAACCCAATGTGGTGATTATTTATACCGACGATCAAGGTTCGCTTGACATGAATTGCTATGGCGCTACCGATTTGAAGACGCCGAATATGGACGCTTTGGCGGAAAAAGGCATACGCTTCACGCAATTTTATGCGGCGCCTGTCAGTTCTCCCTCCAGAGCTTCATTGCTTACCGGAGATTTTACCCGTCATGCAGGTATATGGGATAATGCCGGAACCAATAATTATTTGCCGCTTGAAAAGGTGACGATTGCTGAAAAAATGAAGGAGAACGGATATGCTACCGCTTTGATTGGGAAATGGCATTTGGGGAACACTCCGGAAACCTCTCCCAATGCGCAGGGATTTGATTATTTTTTCGGACACAGGGAAGGGTGCATCGACAGCTATTCCCATTTTTATTTTTGGAGTGGTCCTAACCGCCACGATTTATGGCGAAATAATGAAGAAGTCTTTTACTACGGACAATTCTTTCCTGAAATCACCGTACGGGAAGTCAAGAATTTTGTCAGCGACCACAAAAAACAGCCCTTTTTTCTCTATTGGGCGATTAATATGCCTCATTATCCGACGCAGGGGTATCCCAAATGGAATGAGTATTACAAAAATCTGCCCTATCCGCGGAATTTGTATGCTGCCTCTATTTCAACTTTAGATGAAATCATAGGCGAAGTTATCACCTTTTTAGACAGGGAGGGATTGCGTGATAATACAATAATAATATTACAGTCCGACAACGGTCACAGTGTTGAACTCCGAAATCATAACGGCGGAGGATTTTGCGGAAATTACCGCGGCGCTAAGTTTTCTATGTTTGAAGGAGGCATAAGAATTCCGGCGATTATCAGTTGGCGCAGTCATTTGCCCGAAGGTCAGGTGAGGGGACAGGTAGCGATGAATGTTGATTGGTTTGCAACGATTGCCGACTTATGCCAAATAGACATGACCGGATCGGATATAGACGGGAAAAGCCTGTTGCCGGTTATCCGGAGCGCTCAGGCGGCATCGCCTCACGAAGTCTTGTATTTTGATATGGGAAATCAATGGGCGGTAAGAAAAGGGGATTGGAAGCTGATTGGAAATCCTCAAGATCCTGTTAATCCCCAAAGTATTACTGCTTCAGATTCTTTGTTCCTCAGCAATCTGAAAATGGATATCAGCGAATCGAAAAATCTTATCGATAAATATCCTCAGGTTGCTGAAGAACTAAGAAAACTGCATGATTCATACAAAAATAAATATCCCGATAAATGATTTAACAGATATTTATTTTTATATCAATCAACTACATCTGAATGCTTACGACTTCTGTCATGTTGTAGCGGCTGCTTGCATTGCTGCATCTTGCACCTACGCGAACATAATAAAGTTTGCCGGCAACAAGATTGTCGAGCGTAACAACTAAGGGTTTACCAAAATCGGCATCCTTAAGCGCAATTGGACCACTAACCAACTGCGGATTGGTAAAAACATTAGCATCAAATACGGTAACGCCTACGAGCGGCGTTTTGTACGTAGCAAATACCCTGTAATCCTGAGGAGTTGCTGTGGCTACTTGCTTTGTCAGCGTAAAAGTTGCAGTAATATTCGTTCCCGTTTTAACAATGGAAACGTTACTGAAACTGATATAGGGAGTAACCGTAAAATCAACCTTGGTTACGCCGCGCGATTTTATCTCTACGGTCTGTGGATCAGGCGTAACAAAAGCTCCTTCAACGGGGGTAACTTTGAATGTCGCTGCAAACAATTTCGTATAATTGAACGTGCCATCGGCTTTACCCCAGAAATATTGCGGTACGGGAGCGTCGCTCCAGCTGATTTCTTCCAGTTTGATCCGGAATCCATTGGGCTGTTCGGTAATTATCGGTTTCCCTGTTATCTTGTCGATCACGCTACCTGTTATGGTTCCGTCGGGTGCGGCATAATTGTCAGTCTGGCACGAGTACAATAAAGCGGCAATCACCACGTAGATCGGGAATAATATAAATCTATTTCTTTTCATTTTCTTTTATATTTTAGATTAATAACCAGGATTTTGAACAATAAGATTATTCTTTTGAATTTCTGCAACCGGAATTTTCTGATAATACAACGTAGGCAAGAATGTATATGACCAATCGCTGAAAACGGTTTTCTTCATATAATACTTTTGTTGATCCCACACAAAAACAGGCCATAACACCTTTAGCTGCCGGCTTGAAAATTCTTTGTCGAATGTTCTCCATCGTTTCAAATCCCAGAAAATTTTATTTTCATAAAACAGTTCCATCTTACGTTCTTTTCTGACAAGATCGATGGTTAGATCGGCGCTGGTGTACATTCTTTTAGCGCCTGCCCTTGCACGGACAGCATTGATACTGCTAACGGCATCAGCCACTTTTGAATTATCGCCAAACGATTGAAGTTCCATTGCCGCTTCGGCGCGAATTAACAGCATTTCAGCATAGCGCATATCAATCCATGGAGTCGTAGTTCTTTTCGTACCGATATCCGCTCGTGCGATGTTAGGATCCAACCATTTGCGCAGGTAAAAGCCTGAATAGGTGGTTTCATTATAACCCATTCCGCTTGCGCCTTGAATAGTCATTCCATTGTACGTATCCGTAAAGCTGGCGGTTGAAGTTACTGTTGTAATCGGATCGCCCGCTTTCACGACTCCTTTACGAACATCTATGGTAGTACCCATAAAGTTGGCGCCGGGAAATATAACGGTTCCCGCTAACCGAGGTTCCGCTTTACTGAACAAATCCGTACGATTGGTATAATAAACCGGATTGGCGTCGGTTCCTGTATTCAGGATAAAGGGATTTCCATCGGTATCGTCGAACAATTCTACAAAATCCAAAGTCGGATTGGCTCTACCTGAATAGTTTTCCGCTCCCCGAACTTGCCATGGAACCATAAACAATTCAAAACTGTGTGCCGCCTCCGGATAGTGGTAATATTTTACAAACATATTTTCAGGACTGCTTTGGTCGATAAAAATGTTAGTATAGTTTGTAGCTAAATCGCCTCCTTTGTTGTAGAGCGAATATTTACCATTGGTAGCCATCGCTGCATCATAAGCGGTCTGAAAATATCCCTTTGCCTGATCGGCGGGGATACCCAGTAACCCGTCCAATTGAACCTGCCCGTATTTGGCTATAGAAGCTGCATATAAAGCGACTCTTGCTTTTAAGCCATACGCGACATATTTATTGGCATGACCTAAGACTGCGCTTGTTTCGGGCAGCAACTGTATGGCTTGATCCAGATCGGAAAGAATGGCGTCGAAACATTCTTTTTCTTTATTACGGGGCGCTTTCAGTTCTTCGATCGATTGTTGCGGAAAGTTCAATACCTGAGTAACAATCGGCACTCCGCCGTAACGTTTGACCATTGCAAAATAATGGTAAGCGCGTAAGAAATAAATTTCCCCTGTCCATGTATTGGCTTTGTCGCTTGGAAAAGCGCTTGCATACTTCGGAAATTCCTGTAAAAAGTAGTTCATATTACGAACAGGTCCATAATCCCAATAAGGGAACCGGTCTCCATTCAGATTGGTACGAACCGGATTGCACCTCATGGTTTCTCCCGTATAATCCTGCTCGTTATCTTCCGGTATCTGATTGAAACCATTCACATTGTGCATATAATCTTCAATGGGTAAATCCCAATACAGGCGAGCAAAATATGCAGTGATTCCGGATTCGGAGGAAAATACATCACTGTCATTTACAATATTCATGGGGGGAACATTCAAACTGTTACAACCCATCATCATGATTGCAATGCCGCTAATTAAAATTATTTTATTTATTTTCATCGCAAATAATATTTAAAATGAAACATTTATACCGAAATTGAATGTCTGAGTCAATGGATAGGTGTAGCCATATTCATCGCCGGTATGTTCCGGATCACAGTAAGTCAATCCTGTAAAGGTTAATAAATTGTATGAATTGAAGAAAAGCCGTGCGTTAGACATACCCACTTTCTGTATAATCTTCTGAGGAAAGGTATAACCCACTTCAAGGCTCTTCAAGCGAAGATAAGAAGCATTCTGCATCCAAAAAGTGGATGAAAGCGTCATCATATCACTTCTCCCGTTATCCCTGTAAGTCGATGGGAAGTAACCGGGTACCCAACTGCTGTTCGGATCCATTTGGTCTGACCTGTGGTATCGATCCAAAAACATATCCAAACCGTTACGGTTCCAAGGAAGCGGCATCTGCAACTGTTCGGGATATTGAAGCCAGCTCATGGCAGCTCCCTGAAAAACTGCGTTGAAATCAAAACTTTTATATTGGGCTCCCAAGCTAAATCCATAGTTCAGCATCGGCATTCCTCCGTTTTTATTCCCTTTATCGATAGCCGAATTAATACCGATAGGGTGAGCGTCGTTTGCGTCGATGATACCGTCTCCGTTCCAATCGCCATATTTAAAGTCTCCCGGAAGCAACATCGAATTTCCTTTACTGCTGTAGTCATAAACAGGTCCTGAGAAAATATCGGCATAGGATTGATAGCGTCCGTCCACATTGACTCCCCACCAAATATCGTTCCAACGATTGTTACCGTTATTGCGCCAGTTGAGATCGGAATTGCCCGCTTTCGCCATATCTTTATACAGCCATTGGGTGCGGGCAAGAGCCATATTCCCTGAAATAAAATAATGGAAATCATTTCCAATCGTATTTTTATGGCTCAAGGTCAATTCGAGACCTTCCGTGCGGTCGCTGTTCAGGTTTTCCTGAGGAAGATTGGCGCCCACTAATCCCGGAAGGCTTTCGCTACGCGTTGCAAGTATGCCGTCACGGTCACGGCGGAAAACATCAAAATTAACTCCAAGCAAACCTTTCCAAAGTTCGGCGTCCACTCCGAGATTGAGCGCTTTAGCCGTGTACCATGTAATATTGGCATTAGGCATTCCACGCATACCCAAGGCATTGATATAGTTTCCTCCGAATACGTATCCACCCGAAGGATAATTGTAGCCTGAAAGGAATTGATAGGTTGCCGCTCTGTCATCCCCCATTTCGCCGTAGGAAGCTCTCCATTTCAGATTAGAGATTAGACCCAATGTTTCGCTGTTTTTTATGAATGATTCTTCCGACATCCGCCAACCCACAGAGAAGAATGGGAAAAATCCCCATTGATGACCGGGGGAAAACATTGAAGAACCATCGTAACGAAAACTAAATTCCGCCATATATTTTGATGCGTAGTCGTAGGTATAACGACCTACTAAGGCTTTGTTGGCGAATTTATACAACGCACCCTGACCTCCGTCCATCGATCCTTGCTGGTTGGCGCTATTTCCGGCAAACAACTGGTCAACGGCATCCAAGCTGAAATCTCTCTGCGCCCAAAAATTATCGCCCATCCGGTTATTTTCTTCGTAAAGCAGTAAACCGCTCACATTGTGTAATTCGTTGAACGATTTATTGTAAGATAGCGAGAGCTGGAATTGGGAAGTAATGTATTTATTATACGATCGCCTCAATTGAGTGGGTGAATTAACCGGATTGATTGTATAAACCTTCGTTGAACTGTTATAAGTATATAAATTAAACGTTTTACGGAAATTTTTGTTTTCATTTTCACGAAAGTCATAGCTATAAGATCCTTTTGCCTTTAGTCCACTGACGCCCGGAATACTCCATTCCAGCGAAAGCGTATTCTGAACCAATCGCTGATTGGCTAATTGATACCCCGATTTCGAAGCATCTGTCATATAATCGGGATGCAAACCGTCGGCAGCAAAGAACGGATAGTTTGGATCGTCGTTAATATAATAAGGATTCAAAGGAATTTGCGTCCAGTATCCTTTAAATAGATTCCATGTTGCCCAAGGGGATGGTTGATTTTTGGTATCGGTCATCATATTAATCAAAGCCTCAAAATGAAGACCTTTGGTTAAATCGGCTGCTACATTCGAACGAAGATTGTAGCGTTCATACCATAAATCGCCCGATTTCCAATAACCATCCTGTTTATCATAACCGAAATTGATGAAATACGTAAGCTTGTCGGTGCTGCCGCTTGCACTGATTATATGCTGCGTTTGCGGAGCTTGCCGTCTTATCGTATTCCCTTCCCAATTAGTCGATTGAAGAGTTCCATTCAGATAAGGATCAAATGAAGATTGAGGATAAGTGGGAGTAAGGCTTCCGCCATTAAACGCTTTTTCGTTTTGCAGTTGCATAAATCCGATGGCATCTAAGGGTTTCGGCTGGTTGATCATGTGCTGAATACCATACATACCCGTATAATCCAATTTAAATTTGGATCCTTTCTCTCCTCTTTTTGTTGTAATCAACACAACGCCGTTAGCTGCCCGAACGCCATAAACAGCGGCTGAACCATCTTTCAGTACCGATATGGATTCGATTTCATTGACGTTCAGTTTGGTGAAATTATCACGCGCTACTCCGTCAACAATAACTAACGGGGCGCCCATGCCTCTGATCTGAAAATCATTGTTGAAAGTGCCCGGCTCTGAAGTTTTTTGAGTTACTTTTACACCGGCGATTTTTCCGGAAAGCATGTTTTGCACGTTATCACTTTTGGTAATAGCAATCTCTTTATTGCCTATGGCAGAGATTGCTCCTGTCAGCGTAACTTTCTTCTGGGTACCATAGCCGACAACCACCACTTCATCCAATGACTTCGACTCTTCCGACAGTTGAATGGATAAATTTCTTTGGTTGTTGACCGAAATTTCTTTCGTTTTATACCCTAAATAGGCTACTATAAGCATAGCATTCCCCGGTACATTCAGCGTGAAGTTACCGTTATCATCCGTGATAGTTCCGACATCGGGGGAACCTTTTAAAGTGACGTTCGCGCCAAGGATTGCCTCTCCAGCCGCATCGGTCACTTTGCCTTTAACCACATTGTTTTGAGCGGCTGCCCATTGGGTAAATCCAAGCAGCAGACACATCAAAACAATGATTAATTTTGTTTTTTTCATTGAAATTTGATTCATACATTAGACATTTTTGAATTATTAATTGAGTTAAAAATACTGTTCTCACAATGGGAAGTAATAAACTTTCCCGTCAATTTTGCGCGCATTTATGAACTGTCGAATTTGATTCGCTTAGTGTGAATACGAATTGAATATGAAGTATAATTTAAAGGGACGTTTAAATTAGCTAATTTCATATTCATATATTCACTATTCACCCGTTCATAAAAAGCATTTTCTTTTTTTTCTTTTATCATTTTTAAATGTCGGTTTTTTATGAACAATAGTTTTTTATTTTTGCGTATTGCGCATAAATTAGGAAAATAAAATATCAGCAAAGATATAATAAAAGGAGGTAACAGGAATATTAATTTTTCATTAATTTAACAAGGAAACGTAAAATAATCAAAAATTTAACATTTCGGATAATATTATGTGAAGCTGAAGGTCAGCACCATTTGGAATAATCGAAAATTTCATCTAATTTTGATCCTGCAAAAAATCGTATGAATAAACATCAAGAAGATGATGAAAACGAATAACTTTATTTTACCGCTTGCCTGTCTTTCGTTTACAAGCATTTATGCTCAGTCGAAAGTTGTACAAAAGCCTAATATTATTTTTATCTTAGCCGACGATTTAGGTTGGAACGATTTGAGTTGTACCGGCAGCCCTTATTATGAATCGCCGAATATTGATCGTATCGCTCAAAAAGGAATCCGTTTTACGCAGGCTTATGCTGCCTGTCAGGTTTCAAGTCCTTCGCGGGCAAGTATATTGACCGGAAAATTTCCGGCGCGTCACGGGATCACTGATTGGATTGGCGCAGCGGCTGGAGAAACTTGGCGGAAACAAGGGCGATATTCCAAATTGTTGCCGGCAGAATACGTACATCAGCTCCCATCATCGGAAATAACTTTACCGGAAATTTTGCGCGAAAACGGATATCGAACCTTTTTTGCCGGCAAATGGCATTTGGGAGGTAAAGGTTCCTATCCGGAAGATCACGGTTTCGACATCAATGTTGGAGGATTCGAAGCCGGTTCGCCTCCGGGCGGCTATTTTTCCCCTTATAACAATCCGAAGTTATCCGACGGACCCAAAGGCGAGAATCTGTCCATGCGTTTAGCAACCGAAACAACATCTTTTATCGAAACACATACGAAAAGCAAAAAAAAACAGCCTTTCTTTGTTTATCTCTCCTTTTATGCCGTTCATGCACCCATTGAAACAACTGAAAAAAATTGGCGGTATTTCAGAGAAAAAGCCGTGAAAGAAAAACCGGAGGAGGAAGGTTTTAAAGTTGACCGTACCCTTCCTGTTCGTCAGGTGCAGGACAATCCTGTTTATGCCGGATTAATCAAACAAATGGATGATGCAATCGGCGTTGTGTTGAATAAATTGGAAGAGTTGGGATTAGACAAAAATACCATCATTATTTTTACGAGTGATAACGGAGGCGTTTCATCCGGTGATGCGTTTGCCACCTGCAACCTTCCGCTTCGAGGAGGGAAAGGCAGGCAATGGGAAGGAGGTTTACGTGTACCGGCTATAATTCAGTATCCTGAATGTAAAAAACAGGGAACAACTTGCAATGTACCCGTTATTGGGACTGATTTTTATCCTACCTTACTTGATATGGCAGGATTACCTTTGATTCCCGAACAGCACAGGGATGGAGTGTCTGTAAAACCATTGTTGGAAGGGAAAACGATAGCTCCTCGTTGCCTGTACTGGCATTATCCGCATTACGGAAATCAAGGTGGCGAACCGTCGTCCATTATTCGCGACGGCGACTGGAAATTGATTCATTACTATGAAGACGGACGAAATGAATTGTATAACTTACGGATCGATGAAACGGAATCGGAGCCGTTGAATGCACAGTATCCCGAAAAAGCAGATTTACTCGGTAAAAAGATTTCCGTTTGGCTAACCGAAATGAAAGCACTTTATCCGATAGCCGATCCGGAATACGATCCCGTAAAAGAAGCAGCGTATAAAAGACAACAGCAAACCGTTCGTAAACATCAACTCGAAATGCAAAGAAAACAAATGCTATCTTCCGACTATCAGCCCAATAACGACTGGTGGGGAAGCGCGACAACCGATTAGCGTCATAAACACGACACAACTTTAACACAGATTAGTTTTGCTGCTAAACGCTCAAATATTCATTACACAAAAGATAGGCGGGAGCGACATCTTCTTCGATTTGCGGAAAGCGACCGAGCGGTTCGTAAAAGCGATTGTCGTTGGTGTCATCGTTTACGCTCGAAACTTCGCCAACCATGCACGGCGCTTTTTCCGCCCAAAAGGTATGATACATATAGGGTTCGAAGCTGATGCTTTGCCCGGGAGACAGACGTAAAACTTCGCCGGCAGGCAGTTGAGTTGTTACTCCATCGATTTGTACTTTGCATGGTTCTTGGGTCATCTCTTCTTTTTCGTTCGCCTTCCAAAGTTTCATGCAAAGTTTGCCTCCGCCTCTATTGATGATGTCTTCCGTTTTTTTCCAATGAAAGTGAATAGGGGTTATCTGGTTGACGCGAACCATCATGATTTTTTCGCAATAGGTTTTTTTATCGAGTTTTGCATTACCGTTGCGTATGGTAACCAAAGTCAATCCTTCTTCCGGAAAAATTCCCTTGCCGAAATCGGTAATATCCCATCCTAAACCGTTATTTCTGATTTCATCGCATTCTTTGCCCTTTTCTTTCCAAATATCCGGCGACCAGCGGCTCCATTCGGGAAGATAGAAGCTATGCTTTTCGAAGAAAACGATTGCTTCTTCGATGTATTTGTTAATTTCACTTCGTTTCATTTGATATATTTTTTAATAAAATCATTAATTTCGTCCAATGAAGGAGCGCCCCCCGTACAGGTTGCATGACGCAGATTAAAGCGGGCAGACGTATTGGCAAATACCAGCGCATCCCGTAAAGGCATTTGTTCATGCAGAGCGTACAACATTCCTGCACAAAAAGCGTCTCCGGCGCCAACGGTCGAAACAATCGCATCGCCCGTCATGGGGACAGAGGGGACAAAGACGGATTCACCGGTTTTATTCAGGGCATAACCTCCTTCCGGGAAATGGATGACGCAAACATCATTTACGCCTTGTTCCATTAAAAAAGCGGCTGCACGAGCAACGCTTTCAATCCGGATTTCTCCATTTTCTCCACGCATTGTTTCACCGAAACAGGAACCTGCTTCAACTTCATTTATAATTAAGTAGTTAATATACGGAAGGCAGGGAAGTATTATCCGGCGAAACCGGTCGCTTTCTTCTGAAACGACGTCCACTGAAGTCAGGTATCCTTTTTGTTGCAGGCTATGAAGCGCTTTGGCGGCAACAATTTTATAGTCCAGATCTTCGAGTTCCAAGCCGTCGAGCAGTAACAGATAGCCTAAATGAAATATTTTCGCCGGAACATTCATCCGGTCAAGATGAGAATCGTTCAATAAAGCATTCGTCCCCCTGTAATGGAAAAAAGTGCGGGAAGAGCCGTCAACGGGAGCCATGACATAAGTATAGGATGTAACTCCTCCCTCAATCCTGACCATGTTTGTCATATCAATATTATTCCGGGTAATTTCGCGAATAATGTAATCGCCGTTCTCGTCATCGCCGATACAACCTCCCGCATAAAGCGGCATGCCTGTTTTCATTTTTGCCAAATCGATCAGCACATTGTGTGAACAACCGCCGAGTCCGATTTCTTCTTTTTCGATGGTCGTCAGATTACCGGGCGCCGGATAACGGATAATAAATTTTACCATATCCGTAAGCCATGTACCCATCGATGCTATTCCGTTTCTCATAGCTTACTTATTTTAAACTCTATTGTTACTTTCAAACAGATTGATATGATACATCACCGCTTCTTTTGAAGCTTCAACCATTTTATACTTCATATCGATGTAATTCGGCTTTGCAGCGGATTGCAGGTATTCCCGTATTTTTTCCGTAATACTTATTTGAATGGCTGTCGCAACATTTATTTTACTGATCCCGTTATGAATACACGATTTAAAGTCTTCTTCGCTTGTGCCTGTTCCGCCGTGAAGGACTAAGGGCAATCGATTTTTCCGGTTTATTTCCTGCAATCTTGTGATATTCAATCGAGGGGTTGCAACGTATTTCCCGTGCAAGTTGCCGATGGCGATTGCTAAAGCGTCAATGCCTGTTTCCTGAATGAACAGAGCAGATTCTTCGACATCGGTGAAAACATCTGCCGCACCTTTGCCTCCGCCTCCGCCTTCGCCTTCCCCTGTATTCCCCACTTTCCCCAATTCCGCTTCCACGTTTACGCCGAAAGATTTTGCCATTCTCACTACTTCTCGGGTAATTTTCATGTTCTCTTGAACCGTCAAAGCCGTACCGTCGTACATCACTGAGCCGAAACCCAAACGAATGGCTTTTGCACAGGTTTCAAAACTTTGACCGTGATCGAGATGTACAGACACGGGAACGGACGCTTTGCGGGCAGCTTCCAGAAAAACAGGAGCCATCAATTCTATCGGAGAATAAGGAAACTGTACTTCCGCCAACTGCAGAATAACCGGCGAACGCAATTCCTCGGCAGCCTGTATTGCTCCCAGAACATTTTCCAAACTCAGGCAATTGAATGCTCCTACCGCATATTGATTTCTGTATGCGTCTGTCAATATTTCTTTCAATGATACTATCATGGCAATTTTTTTATTCGTTTTTACTTTACTGTCAAGATGCCTTCTTGCCGTATATCATTTGATGCGCTACCGACCATAATCTTAAATTCACCGGGTTCGACCACCCGCTTCATCTCTCTGTTCCATAACGATAAATCATCATTGGTGAGCGCGAGTTGAATCTCTTTTTCTTCGCCGGGTTTAAGGCTTACGCGGCTGAATCCCCTCAGTGATTTTGCAGGAGTTGTAACGCTGCCTACCTTATCCTGTATGTAGAGTTGCACTACTTCCGTTCCTTCGACCGTTCCTGTGTTTTTAACCGTAACATTTACGGTAGCCGTTCCGTTTACGGGTATTTGACCGGGAGTAACTTTTAAATTTGAATATTCGAAAGTGGTGTAACTCAATCCGTAGCCGAAAGCAAACAGGGGCGTTGAGGCTTCATCCACGTAGCGGTGCAGTGAGGTAGGCTTTTTGTTGTAATAGATGGGAATCTGACCGGTAGAGCGGGGGAATGTCATCGGAAGTTTTCCCGAAGGATTAACATTGCCGAGCAAGACATCCGCTACGGCAAGTCCCGATGCTTCTCCCAGAAACCATGTTTCCAAAATGGAAGGAATATTTTCCGCCACCCAGTTAATACAAAGCGGGCGACCGTTGGAAAGTATGGCAACGATAGGTTTTCCGGTTGCTTTTACCGCTTTTATCAAATTCATTTGCGCTTCGTCCAAGTCTAAATGCGCACGGTCTTTGCCTTCTCCCACTTCTTTGATGTTTTCTCCAATTACGACTACCGCTATGTCGGAAGCTCTTGCAAGCGCAACCGCTTTTTGAAGTAATCCGGCAGGGGAAGCGTCTTTTTCGTAACTGTATCCTTTTTCATAAGAAATTTTCAAATGGTCGTCGCTTCTCTGCTTCAATCCGTCCAGAATGGAAACCGCTTTTCCTTCCTCGTTGGAATAACCTCCCAGATAAGTGCTGGTAGCTAATTCTCCTATAAGGGCTACCGAATGAATATTGCTGTTGAAAGGCAAAAGATGATTGTCGTTCTTTAAAAGGACTATACTCTTTTGTGCGGCTTCCAACGCCAGCGCCTGATGTTCGGGAGAATGAAATACTTTACTTATTAAGGTGGTATCAATATACGGATTATCAAACAATCCAAGCAAGAATTTCACCCGCAATACGTCGTGTACGGCTTTATCCAAATCAGTTTGAGTCAGCGATTTATTATCCAACGCTTCTTTCATTGCGCGGAGAAATTCATTGTGTTTGAAATCGTAGAACTGCATGTTCATTCCCGCCTTGAAAGTTTGTGCAAGCGCATCGCTCACGCTGCCGGCTACCCTGTGATTTTCGTAACTCATACGGATAGCGCCAAGATCGGAAAGTACAAAGCCTTTAAAACCCCACTCATTACGCAGTACGTCGGTCAAAAGCCACTTATTATCGACGCAGGGGATACCGTCTATTTCGCTGTATGCCGCCATGATACCTTGGGCATTACCTTCTCGGACGGCTTTTTCGAATACGTATAAAAAGGAAGAACGGGCTTCCCGCTCGCCGATATTCACGGGGGCAGTATTACTCCCTGCTTCGGGAATGCCATGTACGGCAAAATGCTTGGGTTCGGAAATTACCGCATCATGGTTTTTCAAATCCTTGCCCTGCATTCCTTTCACAACAGCTACTCCATTCCGGGCATCCAAATACGGGTCTTCGCCGTAGGTTTCTTCCACCCGTCCCCAGCGAGGGTCGCGCGGCAGACAAAGCACAGGTCCTAAAATCATATCAATTCCGTGCGCACGAGATTCGGTTCCAATCACTCTGCCCATGTTATAAACCAAAGCGGTATCATAAGCGCTCGACATAGCAATCGGTACGGGAAAAGAAGTGCTTCCTAAACCCGAATATCCATGCAAGCCTTCTTCGATAAACAGAATCGGAATGCCCAGCCGCGTTTTTTCGATGGCGTACTTTTGAATGCGATTGCTTGTTTCTGCGCTGTAGGGATAAAAATCATGCACGGAACCAACACCGGTTGTGTCCACATATTTCGCGAGCGAATCTTCCGAGAAGCTTGTTTCCGCAGATCCGTGCTTTCTCTTGGAAGTAACTTCCCTGCCCCAATACATATCCAACTGCTTGATTTTTTCCTCAACGGTCATCCGGTGCAACAAGTCTGTAATTCGTTGTTCCACGGGTAATGAAGCATTCTTGTAGGGAGGGTTTGCCGTTCCATTTTTGCATGAGCAAAATAACAGCAATGTGACCGAAATAATAGATAAATTGATTTTCATGTGTTTATATTTTTTAAGTTATTATATCATTAGAATTTTTCAGCGGATGGCGGAGGATCATTTACCCCCCATGTTTTATTTGCTTTGTTACCCATTACCAATACCAATTTTCCTCCATTCGCTATATCGGAATGGCTGAACCAGGGTCT
>Ga0209629_10000944_pt1 | contig 17251 bp, 7 predicted proteins | sample TergutCu122P5_FD_187286 | JGI IMG/M metagenome (GOLD analysis project Ga0209629, IMG submission 187286) | Cubitermes ugandensis P5 segment gut microbial communities from Kakamega Forest, Kenya - Cu122 P5 (SPAdes) (version 2) | ecosystem: Host-associated > Arthropoda: Insects > Digestive system >...
TAAAGCTGTGGTTAGAGAAAGTGTGGTCCAAGCATCCAGGTGGTCTTCTTAAAAAACCATCTTTATTAGTGTGCGATCAGTTCAAGGCACATGTAACAGAATAAATAAAAAAAAAAAAGGCTTGCCACTAAACTGAAGACACACCTCGCAGTATTCCTGGTGGATTAACTAGTCAATTACAGCCTCTGGACATTTCAGTTAATAAACCGTTCAAGGGATTTATGCACGAGGAATGGGCAAAGTGGATTGAGGCACCAACTCATCACGTTACACCAGCAGGAAGAGTGAAATGGCCTTCAATTTCTAATGTTTGCGAGTGGGTGAAAAATTCCTGGCAGGGAGTTAAAAGTGAGACTATTGTAAAGTATTTAACAAAAATGTGGCATTAGCAATACATTAGACGGAAGCGAAGATGACATTTTATATGAAGAAAGTGATGCATCGTGTGAAAACAACCATGAAGATGATTTCAGTGGCAGTGATGACGATTTTCTGGGTTTCTATGATGAATAAATTATGTTATGGTTGCTAATTTTGGTATGCAACAATCCTGTTTTCTTCCAATAAATTACTAAAATTAAAATACATTCCTCTTTTTTTTTTCTAAAATTCCTAATGAAAAAATCATGGTGCGTCTTATGGGCCGGGAAATACGGTAATATTCTCTTAATATCATTATGAATGTCACTGTGACCTTCTGCCCCATTTCCAAATATAACTTGAAGTTTTCCTTATATTTTGTCCTGCATTCTTGTGATGATATACTTACAATAAACTATGCATACCTCTAACCAACCTCCATATCAGCTTTCAACACTGGTTGCTGGTATGGTCACCACCTAACATATGTGTCAATGTATTCTGAAGTGAAATTTAAAACCAGCAGCACTAACTCCACGTTTCAAAATCATTCAGTATGGAACATGTTTATGTGGGAAATATGGATAAGTCATAACAAAACATGCATGTACAACATTCAAAACTTTCTTCTTGGGTGTGATGCCATGCAGCCATGCAGTTAGTAACCAAGCTACATGTATGTCTCCCCACCATTACTTCTTAGTTCCTGCTGTGACACTCTAGTTATCTGTCACCCAGTACAAGTGCCTACACTTCCTGGTTCTTAATACTACGGACACCCCTGAATTTTATATAATTCGCATGACGACCAATGATCAAGAAGAAACTGAAGGAAAATCTAGTTTCGGATACCCAAACAAAAATGCTGTTTTGTTGACAATGTTGAGTTACGGGAAACCAGCATTATATCGAATCTTTCAGCCTTCTCTAAATGGGATTACATACTGTGAGTCAGTCGAGTTCCAGGCAATAACGCTAAATCTTGTTGGCTAAACTACATGTTTGTAGCAGCCAACTTCGAAACGTCATCCAACATGGTGTTAGCTAACACACTTTTAAATTTACATGTTCGGTTACCTCAACATCACTGTCAGACTGTTGATTACTGCCTCTTTCACTTTCGTTATCCGAAAAATTACTACCCTCTGAATCAGACATTTTGACTCCTGTACGAACGGCTTAGCACACACCACAGATTTAATTGCAGACAAGAACGACAAGATCAAAGATTACTACTTGTTCGGCTAGATTCCTCGTATTCATCTGTACTCCGTGTAAACGGAAAATTGCAGCGCCATAAGCGGCTTCAACCTGTAATCCATGGCTTCAAATTCCAAATGTTGACGGGTGGTTCAGTGGCAATTGGTGAAGCATGCCTCTGGTGGTAACACATCGAACTATGTTGCATTATATCGGTAAAGCAGCCTTCTGCATTACCACACCCACCCTTCACCAACTGTCCAATCCTAAAGGCATAAAAAAAAAGCAAACTTCAAAATTATTAGAGACCATCTAAATACACTTATTAGGCAAAATACCTTATTTTAAATTACATTTTCTCCAACATATTCTGGCTCAGTTCAAAATATAATGCAAAATAATGTATAGTTATTGCCTAATACACACATGTAGTTAGTTTGTAATAAACAGTGATATAATGCATGGAAAATGCAGAATATTAAGATCCGAAATTACAGTGTTTTGGGTTATGGAACTGTGTAATCTGATTGGGGGGTACGGAGGTTTTGACCAGGACTTACTACTTCCATCTTCTGATGGTCTGTGAACATAGACCCAGACTTCTCCTCCAAAATGTTCATAACCATGCACCAGACTATAATATGTCCAATGCAAGGCCGCAATATGAATCCTCACCACTGTAAGCACCTCAGGTTCTTACCAAAAAATATTAAGAACTACTGAAGCCATGATGAAAATGTCGCATTGGGTAAACAGAGTTATAGAAGAGTAGTATGTTTATCACAGACATAGTATTTAATATCACACACTTTTTCCACCAACTGTATACACTGTAGTTCATATTTTGCATCCCAAAAAAGTGAGGAAACGAGATCTGAAATACTTCCTGGTTACAGACATTATCAGCATAAATACATATTTTAGGGTCAGGACCACATACAATGAACATCAAAAATTCCATTAAAATGATAACACAAGGAGAATTACACACTCAAAACTACTTACAATGTTGAATGTTCTCAAATTATAAACAACGGCCTCCATCATACGCAACTGTCACGACATTTAATAAATAAAATATGTATACTATAACTATGAATACATAAATAAAAAGTACTTTCTTGATAGCAGTATTTTTTTCATAGCACACACAATACTAATACTAATAAAGTTGCAGCACTGCCCAGTGTTATATAACACTCCACACACACATGCAGAGCGTCATCATAAAATGTAATAGAAAATGCAAGTTCAATCTGAAGTCACTGAGGTACCAAATGACATTATGCCCAGACAGCAACCACGTGATAATTTTTCATCACTTGGAACAGTGTTTTGTAACTGTTGCCTATGAACAAGTACATTATTTTAAATGGTAATCCACCTCCCATTGTTCACATGACAGTGCGAGCGACACAGCTCATTCAAATGAAAACACTTTGCACAAGGTAAAGCCATTTCCATGTTTCATTAAGCACCACACAGTATGGGTACAGAAGGGTGTGGAAGTACAGCACATACAGCTCCACACATTCTTAACCCTGGCACTACACAGTGATAAGTGGTTTGCTTCATGGCCCAGCCACATTACTCCAAGTACAGACTAAACAGGAGGCTGGGCTGGCCTCAGAGGTTGTCTGGATGCTTTGAAGATGAGAGAAAATTTTTCCCTGCCAGTAACTGATGGATGATTCCTTGATCATTTAGCCCACAGCACTGCCTTCTTGGAAAGCAGGCAGTTGCCTAACTAGTACAGAAGCTTTTGCATTACACAGAGAATGAACATGCATTCCTCACACTCCAACAGACACCTAACACACTGTCAATGTTATATTCACTAGCTCACTGGTGGAGGCACCTTTATCCTCAAACTGCAGCACAACTCAATTATAACATTAAATATGAGGTGCAGTTTATCACATAAAAAAGGATAGCTACAAAGTAATGGTGTGAAGATTCTGATCTGTTATGTACCTGTAATACAGGGACTCCTCATACACTAGTTCACAGTGGACAGAAATGCAACTATCATGCATCACACAGTGATACTGTTGCAGAACCCTGGTTGTTATCATGTGATGCAACTTACATGTGAATTTGCCTTCCTCTTCCTTCTATGTGGTACTAAACACAGCCACTGAGCCATGTCGGCTGCAAGTAATGACATCCCATCTCCTAGTGGCGCCATAAGCCCTTATTCCTAAGGATCAACTGACCTTTCACCAGGGTAATACACACCACAGAGTACACCACGGATTACCTATCAGGATTACAGCAATGGCTCTTGCACATAAGATGCTAGGCCATTCGTACCATCCTGCTATTTGTCCGTTGGACATTGGTAATACGACTATAGAAACAGTAATTATGTAAGACTGTCATTACATAATTACTAATTGAAACACAATGGGATGTTCAACTTCAAAATTGGTGGTAGAAACTGCAATAGCAGTAACTCCGCTGATCAGAGACATTATTTGTTGCAAGATGTGAGGTGCTGATTACATTTAATCTGGGATATGATGCCGTCTCAACTGGTATACAGGTACCAATGTTTCAGGGAAGCCTGTTGCCTTTACAGGGTAGTCACCCTCTTCTTAAACATAACTCCCAAATTATGATGAACACATATTGCTGTACAGCATAAAGGAAATTCTTACAGTGTAGGACAGCAACAGATGCACCACCATGTCAACAAGTCTCACTGCTGAGAATTCGGAGTAGCTATAACCACAGATCATCTAGTATGCTATAACCATGGGATACAACTTCTTTAATGTGATACACAAAATTTCACGCTTGCGTAAAACATGCAAGACACGTCCACATGGAACATGTAGGTGTCGGCGCATGCGCAGTAAGGAGCGCGAGTGTGTGAAAGAGACCGGTGGATCTGTCTATCTTTATTGCTCTCTGCAAACGCGTAAACGAACGCCACTCCTACCAATAGATGGCAGTGCAAGTTAAAAATGTTAAAACAACTAAATTCCACAGACGTTTTATTAATAAACTGAAATGTTTGAGCAGTGATTTGTCTACACATAGATAGATAACTGGACATTGGACCATGTTTCGATATCTAGTTCAGGTAAGAGGGATATGTGAGCTGGATATTACGCATGGTCTAGTTAACACCCACATACCGAAAGCGTCGAGAATCATATGTAAGTCGTCGAGAAGGCATAATACGTTACGCTAATTAAAATGACTTTTGTGAAAGTGGTCGAGTGCTAGGAGCGTGCTCCTCCTCTGCCACGGGTTGGCTCGGTATTGTAACATCTTCGAGCTTAACCCACCAAAATTTTTCCACATTTTAAGGCTTAAATGATATTCACATTTGTATCGTGCGGCGTTTGTCATTCCTCTATAATAATGGCACTGTACAAAAATCACCACCGAGTGTAATAGTCATTAAACGTATCGGACACAAATGCTTTTACCTACCCCAAAGGACCAGTATCGAACCTCCCTATCCCAGTTACCAAAGGGGTGGCCCAAATCCTCCACCAATCAATGTGGTAACCGACATCACCCACATAGTACACGGATTAGGACTGAGACCACCGAGTGTAATAGACAGTTATTAAACGTATCGGACACAAATGCCTCTACCTACCCCAAAGGACCAGTACCGAACACCCCTATCCCAGTTACCAAAGGGGAGGCCTAAATCCTCTACCAATCAATGTGGTGACCGACATCACCCAGATAGTCCGCGGATTAGGACTGCTTCAATCGGCACACCTGGGATACCGTGGCTTCCCTAAAGGACTTATTAATTCCATAAAACACACACACACACAAAAAAAAGTTGCGATGTCGCAAAAGTGACAAGTTATATTTTCAAAGCATTTTCTGTACTAATAAAGTTCCCATATTATGTTCTGTAGACCTGTTATAGTATTTTGTTTGTTACATTGTTTTACTGAAACTGTTCAGGTGACTGAGCGCCGCATTGGTTAACTCTGGTTGAAAGAATTACTTCTTATATCTGTCTACCTTTCGTAAAGTTCCAAAAGCTGGAATTTTGATAAACTTATTTACCCAGCCCGTTGTAAAAGCCGTATTTATGAATGTTTGAATTTTATTAGCTGCAATTTTAAGATAAACACGAACAGTGTGAAATATTTAGAGGGCACCAGTTTTTCGTAATTAACTATCGGCGAGAAGACTAAGATTTGGAATTTAGGATGTGCAACACCTGATTTAGTCATTTCTCAGTTATCATCACACAGAAGACACATTTATGTAATTGATCTGACCTTGGGATCAGGATTCGACATAAATTGCAAACCTGTTTTCGTACTGAGGAACCGGGCCTGCTGAATTGTTGCGCCAAGTGGTTGGGAATTTCCTTCCCAGTACCGCTTTAATTTCCAGGGTTATGGGTCCGAGGAATTGACTCACAACCCTAAAAATGAAGGTGCTGCGTTCCTTCGAGTCGTCGGGAACAAACTACCTAAACACAGGACGTAACAACCCAGCACCATATTCTCGAGCATTTTCAGCCTTTAAGAACTACCTATCAACCCTAAATTTCTACTGTAAATGAAAAGTTCAAACACTACTAAACATTTTTTTTCTTTCTTGGCGTAATAACCCCCTAGTGGGGCTTGGCCTCCTCGTTCATGAGGTTTTTGTTTTTCTAGATCACACACGACACACCACAGTCAGTAGGACTCCTCTGGACGAGTGATCAGCTTGTCACAGAGACCTCTACCTGACAACACAACACTCACAACAGACAGACATCCATGCCCTTGGTGGGATTCGAACCCATGATCTCAGCAGGCGAGCGGCCGTAGACCTAAGCCTTAGACTGCACAGCCACTGGGACCAGCATTATGGAACTTATTACACCACTTTATTTCAAGTGCAGTGATTTCATGACAATGACTATGATGATAATACTTCACAATTGTCATAAAATTTTAGAATTACTTCATGAAAAGCTACAGAAATGCAATGATATACAGAAAAATGAACTATTATCACCCAAAGAAATGAAGCCAAGATGTACATGTCCTAAACAAACAAAAGAATATCAAGCTCGACAACCTCCACCAGCCACATCCCTCACCTTCTCGTCTGGCAGGATACTACACAATGCACAAATCACATTCAGAGCTGCACCTTTCATTTCCTATGGTATGTTTAAATGAAAACTTAAGATAAAAAAATTACTATGTAGTTCAGTCTAACGACAGTTTGTCTGACATCTGCAATTTGAAAAATATACCACACAAAACGTTGGGATTAAACCTGCAAAAATTTGTACAGTCTGAGTTCTTGCATATTTTCACACATTCCAAATGGTAGCAGGCACCAACATTCCCAACATACACACTAGTATGTAAACTTGTGTTATACTCATGACTATTATAGTTCAAATGCTAAACTTTTCTCCTGTCCATATGTTTCAGTTTCTGATATTACAGAATGTCTCAGAACATTCTCAGTGCCTCATATTTCACTTCTTCAAAACCCTATTACAACATATTTGCCGAAAACAGTGCTGTGTACCTCAAACTGTACAGTAGAAGGGTTAGTGTGTAGGTATACTTGTGCACATTCGTGTGTCTTATACACATAACTTAATTATAATTTGAAGTCATTCATAACATGAGCTTCATGGAACATTAATGTCTATTTTGAGATGACACATCCTGGATGTGTTTTCAGTTGCAGATATACTTTTTAAAATCAGTCATCACACATCATATACGACAAGATAAAAAGACAAAATGCTCTAGCTAATTACTCATCATCGGGCCTTATATTGACAATATTAATAAGATATCATTGTAGTTTTTAATACATTTTTAATGTTCTCGATAAAGCCCTGATTACGGTTTAATCAGCCAAAACTTGTTGCCTGTTTTATCTCGTCTTATATGTTGTGTATGACTGATTTTATGGTATATGTAAGTAACATCTGCGTTTCAGCTTACAGATGTAAGACATACGATGTACTTTGAAATATGTTACACTGAATAGTGTAACACTGCTGAGCAACCAGTTACATAATTCCTCACATAACTTAATGAATAATGTCCATGATTTATACCTTTAGAACAAGGAGGAGTACAGACTGATAAAAATCAACCATGTTTAAATATTTATTGATGGCTGTAACTGAATGCAATTCAACCAAGATTCATTAAAATATACATATACCAATGGCTATACCAACACAGAACCCATGCATGTCACAATTTTGTACCAGACTTGGTCCAGTCATTTTCCAATAGCTGAAATGCAAATATTCTTGCTTCAAAAATATGGCAAGTGTTCACTGTCAAACCCTACACTGCATGTCATTCTTACTTTATTTGCAAGAAGGAGTTAAAGATGTATTTTTGATTCTCCTGTGCCAGTCAATATACTGTTGGTGTTCCACCATCTTGGCACAGGAAGCACGCAGGACAGAAAACAGTTGGGCTGACCATCGGTGATATGTGATGATAACATGGACAATACCTGTCACACTTTGTTACCCTCTCCAGAAAGTCACTAAGAAGCCTTTCATATAGGAGTGGATTTTCCTACAAATATGTTACAAACCTGTCAATATTGTGAATGTATCATGCAAAAACTTGAGGTTACTTTGGTTTTCCCACAATTGAGATCCTTAAAAGAAAATGAGAAGAAACACTATGAGGGTAATGTGATAATACTGGTTTAAATTCATAATTAACTAATATGTAATTACACATTATTTCCTGGAAAGCTAAATTTAGTTTATTCAAAGTTACAGTAAAATTTCAATATAACAAACACCAACCTACAACAAAGAATTGTAAAAAGATACAAAATAATGCACACATGTACGAAGAAACCCTGACTTTTCCAATGGCATCACAGATGTGTAAAAACAAAAAATGCTATTCAGTGACATTTTTCACAGAAATAGAAACAGTTAAAAGTGATCTTGTAATAAAGTAGTGAAAAACAACTATCATCATGAATTACAAAGCGTTAGGTCATCAAAATTAGGTGATCATTACTGCAACATTTTTCTTCTCAATGTGTATTCCCAAACACACATAAAAGTGATGTTACATAAAGAGACTGTAAGTGCTAAATAACACAGCAAAATTTTTGGACATTTTAAGACTACAATGAAGAAGCAGACAGCAAGATCCCTCGACATGCTGTTACCTATACACCAATCTACAGACCATCATATCCCAGAGTATCCAATCTTCAAAATTATTTATGTTTTTTCATAATTTACATAATGATAAGCATCAAAAGTGTTACAGAGTTTTGTAACAACAAAAACAAGCAGCAGTTGTTTCTGCTCTACTTTTTGTTACATTACATTCATAGTGTATGTAGACTTGATACAGTGGCATTCTGTCTACAGCATATATGCATTGCAGACAGTGGAATTACATCTAGTGTGCATGGCCTTAATACAGATGCATTATGGCTATAGTGTGTAGGAATCTCATAGTGACATATCCTTCAGCTGACTAATCTGGCACTGAAAACCTATCTATAAGTAAATGTCTTAAGTCTGGGCAGAGCAGTGAATACAGATACAGTCCATGTCAGCATACCATTTTGTTGTATGTGTCAGTGTGTTCTATCATATCACAACGCAACAAAGTTTCAGGGTTATATCTAATGTCAAGGTTTCCTACAACTGCAAGTGTACTGGACCACAAGTGTTATTTGCCTACTAGTTGTGTTAATTAGTCATGATTTATGATGCCTGGAACCTGATATTAAAAGCTTGGTAGAGGTTGCCTAATGGAAAGGTATGAAAAGGTAGTACAAAACATATGATGCAGACGTGCAACATGACATAATGACAGACAAGCTGTGCATAATGTTGTGTCACATGTGATGATAATTCCAATTTTATATACCGAATTCAAATAACTCTGCTTCACTGTTCAATTCAGCAGATTTATATCTTAAAACTTCATCTGACATAATTCAGCTAGAATCAACCAATTCCAGAATTCAATCAAAACAAAGATAACAAATACAGTTCAGTGAAGTTCTGACATTTCATATTTTGTGCTGTAATCATAAATCAGTCCTAGGGTTGACTTCCCACATTCTTTCAATGTAAGAGGAAACTCTATGGCCCAGTGGGCTAATGGCAATATAGCAGATTTGTTGAAAATATGAGAGTACACTCTTACCAACACTGGACAAATTTCATAACTAAAACCTATCACACTTACAGCTTTATTTATTCATGCACATTTAACAATTTATTCAATTCTATAATGTGCATGTTCAATAACATTCATTATTGAGTTTGTGAAAGACAGGACATGTGCAACAAACACACACGTCGCTGTCAAAAACATAGTCACCACACCTATTCAAGAAAGACTTGCTCTACGAACAATCATAAAAGTGTATCACTCTTTTGCCTTTGATGTGATCTTACCTAGAAATTAGCCACCACATTGCTTGACATCAGACTTTCCAAAGCCTTTACACTCAACCATCATGATGGAACAAATCACTAACACAGCTCTAGGTAATTAGTAATCACCTGTTCAAGAGTACTATGGGAAATACAGTAACTCCCTGACTTACACGAAAAATCCTTCTGAAGGTTTTTGTGTAAAGTGAACACTGTTTAAGTCCAACAGTGCTTAAACACAATATATTTTTTGGCATTCATGTTAATGAGCAGTTAGAGCAAAAAAAATTATGCGATTATGAAAATTATACAGAAAGCAATCTCAACACAGACACAAAATATGACATACATGTATGTACGATAAAAATGTAGCATAACATAATGTACCATATAACAATGCATTATCATAGATATACTACGTATATGTGTCACATCCAGTACTAATAAAAAATTTAAATAAAAAAAGTATTTGTGTATACATGTAACTGAAACCCATGTAAGTCAGGGATTTAGTGTATAGGTGGCAGAAACCACCATGGAAGAATGGTATCACAGATGAAAAGACAAAATAGATGTGGTGGGGACAGAACTGTGAACTCAGGCCATCAGATGTACAACTGCAGTCTCCACAGCAGGACTCTACAAGTGGAGGATACTACATACCTATGTCTCACATCAGTGTGTCTTCTGCAATGCACAATGCATGATAGCATCCAAATGTGGCACAACACCCAACAGCAGACAATTGGTAAGACTGCATTAACTGTCTTACTCTACTCATATACACTGTGCTCAGTTTTAGAAATAAAATAAAAAAAATATCCAAATGATATCAAGAACGCAGAGTTTTGTAAAGCAGATGATGATCTTTAAATTATCTATACCATGCCTTTGTTATTGCTGCAGTGTGTTCTAAATTAGGATGACCAGAATCGGAGAATAAAAAAGGGACACTTTAAGATGGCAGTGAAAAAGGCTTCAAATGTTTATTATTTATAACAATGATACTTAAAACTGGCAAAATATCACAATGAAACAGATATACTCTATTTATTCCAAACTTCCAAATTAACAATACCAAGTATACAAGTATATGTGTACCACAGAGAACAGGAAGGCTGTGATGGATCCCAAGGCTCACAACTGTCTTTGCCCTATTTTATATTCACAGACAAAATGGAACAACCCTGTTTCAAATTAGATATCTGGTCACCCTACTGTAAAAAGACAAACAACAGATAAAATTGCCATTTGTATAGCCTACACCATTAAATGCAACTAGTTATTACAAACTTCTTGGAAACCATATCAGAGCATCAGACTAAGAGAATATAATAAGAAATGGTGTAAAGCATGGTAATGATATATCTAAAAAAACAACATGGAAAGGAAACCATGTTCAGAGCTCCATACCTCCACTAAATGGTTTCCACATGCCTTCCCCACAAACAAAGATTCAGTTGTGTGCCTCTTAGCTCAGAAACCCGAACACTTGACGCAGTCGTATCTTCTTAATTTATAAACATAGGACCCAGGCAGCTATGCCAGTACAGTCATTAGGCCACAGGCCAGACAAGCCAGGATTTGAATCTTGGAATGGATAAGAGATTTATCTCTGCTCCAGAAAGTCCAAACCTGTTCTGAGGCCCATCCAGCCTTCTATTCAGTGAGTACTGGGGACTCTTTTCCAAGTTGGTGAGGTGTGGGTAAAGCAGCCTGACTGTGAGGTTGACCCCTCACATCCATCTAGTGTCAAATATTAAGAATGAGTGGAGCAATACACCCACTCCCCTTGTACATCTTCGTGGCGTGTATAGGGACAATTTTACCTGTTTAATGTCCAACCACATTTCTGAACCATAAGTAGTCTAAATCCCATACGTATGGCAGATCACAGCCAGTATGGCATCATGGCTAATATCTTCCCATTATAACATACCAGCAATAATTTGTTAACCTTCATCACTGTTTAACGTCTGATCTTAAAGCCATATTTCACTAAATTACTTCACCCTGTACTTTCCCAGATCTCACGTGCTTCCATGTAATATTTCTCATTAAACTCTTCAAACTAAATAATTATCACCCTCACAGTACATTTCTTCAAACATACATTATTGCTAAGGATGATCAAACATTTCAAAATGTTCATAAATTTCAGGTCTTCAGACTGCATTATGAACTTGAAGAAAATTCACTACACACATGAAACAAATTCAATCTGACTGAATGTACTTCCAAACAACTAACTAATTAAAATTTATCCATTAAATTACATCCTGAGTGCTGTTTGACAACTTTTATTAAAACCGTAATACCACTTTCAAGTTTGGACTTAAAAAATATCAGTACACTACATCTTTTGATGAAATGTACAACTGCAAATAAATATATAAATAAATCAGAGTGCAACATGACATTTTTGAACCAGATTACTGGATCCAAAAATTGAAATTGTTATATGTCTTTTTCAAAACTGTCTATCTTGTACTGTCGCATTATTCAGCATGTATGTAATACATAAATATTCAATCAAACACCAACACAGTATAAAAATCAATATGGATAAAAACAGATATATGTTTGTTTCCTTTGTATCATCGAGATCGTATAATAACACAACAGAAAGTGACACCTACATCTAACAGCACCCCCAAAGTCAGCTGACTTGTAAGAGAAAACAAATTGGATTTTACCATAATTATTCATGTACTGTGTTGGTTTCTCATTGAACAACTAAAATTTATTAGTTGAAGATACAGTTTGGACAAATTGCATGGAACTTAGTGAGTAAAATACTTTAGTACAGAAATGTTATTTGAGGCTGTGAGTATTTTTGAAAACAGGTCATCAGCAATAAAAATGAAATGCCCAATGAATTCATGTCTCTCCTGGTGGTAACATGAAACTTGAATAATTTCTGTTACATGATGAGACTACACATTCCCTGGATTTGTGAATGAAAACATGTGGAAATCTGAAGTTTGGTTCAAAGTCCCAAAACACAATGTGGGGACAGTGCCAGTCACCATAAATTCTGTTTGCACATTCCTAATTACAATTATTAATGTATTCAAATATAATTAAAAAACCCAAAAAAATTTACCTGCCACTTCCATTACAGACAGAAAATAAGAGGAAAATATTAGATTAATAATCTGAAACACAGGCCTCCCTTTTCATTAATTATAAAATAATATATTTAAAAACTTTAATTTCATGGATATTTTACATCTACTGTATCTTAATGGAATCTGGTCATTTCTTTAATTGCATTTGAACTGAAAAACACAAGGTGGACAAGAATCATTTCCTTAAGCATCACAGTGCTGTACAATAAGAAACTGGACTCCCCATAATAATATAAACATGATCTACACGATAGTTTAATCCTTGTTTTACTATATTTGTAAGTTTCTTCTAATTTAAATTTCTTTATTTTCTTCACAACCAGCCATTAGTTTTGCATGAAGAGAAGGATCTGGTTCCTCTCCAAACATGTGGAATAATGGTTTGGAATCCACATACCTGTAGCAAAATATCACATTTAAATATGTAAAAATGAGATTAACGATACAAGGTAACTGTTTAGCACACACTGTTTTCGGCTTAGTCTGCTGACATATCCACCACTCCCTTTAATACTGGTATCACAAAGTTAAAATGAGAACACTAATATGACCATCAATGACAATATTTCTTGGGAATACTGCACTATGAGCATTATTTCCACATCAGGACACCAACAAACAAGAAAATATTTCAGTATGTTATTCCTGTGCATGCACTATCAACTGAACTTTTCTACCATGTCACTAGTGTTATCCACAGTGAGTATAATTTCTGCTATCATGTCTTAAATCACATATGGCAGAAGTGGCCAGTTAGATAAGCTTCAGGAGCTGCATTTTTGGTGACATCTTTAGGTAAGAGCCATGTCTCTATTCATCAAGTCAAATATACAGTAGCAACAGTGCACACTGCCTGACAGAAAGCAGCCAGCATCTTCTGTTAGCAACACAAGAAACTAATGCTTTTTGGGAAGCCATCAGAAGCACTGGCAGTCTGCAGGGATGTTGCTTCAGGGAGGGAGGTGCAAGTTTTGTGGCCACCCCTTGCAGCAGAGTCCAAGTGGCAGCAGCAGCCAAATGACCACCTTAAATGAAAAAAATTTGATTTTCTGTGCAAAACAATTTTTAAGTTAATGGGGCAAAGAACAGGAAATTCAACAAACAGTTGTGATTTTTTAAAGTTCACAATTTCTGTCAGGGAAGGTAACTGTGATTGCTCACTCCAGGCACCAAAAAAACCTAGCTATGCCACTGGTGGTGTGCTATACAGTGTTCCTTATGAGAAACTTCAATTACCATTTTTTAAAGGCAAATTGCACAAGCCACACAAGCAACAGGGGTTAGCAGCATATGGCTCACAAGCTGAACTGTGGCCACCCATGGCATATGGTGTATTTCTGTAGAAACTGTTCTTCAGGAATCTCCATATGAAACAATCATAATGATTCAATTCTTGGAAATGCTGACCAGATATGACTTTATGATAAGTGTTGGCTCAGAAAACAAAGAAGCACACTCATCATCTGCAGTCCTGCCCATCTTTTAAAAAAACACATATTCCATATAACCAGAAACTGGAATGCACAAAGATGGATAGCCCACCGTGACATGAAGTTCATATCACATTAACAAAAATTTGTTAGTTGGTTTAAAATTCATTTGTAAGGGGGGTAACAGGTAAATGGACATAAGCATGACATATGAGGAAAACTAAATAATCTGACTCATATTTGTGGAACAAATATCAAATATTATGAACTGGCATGTGTTGGATCAAATTCAGCAGATCGGCTGTCAAACAGTGATTTGAATGCAAGTTGCTTTGTGGTTGCAGTATTATACTGGTACACTGTGTTGTTTGTCGAAAACACAGACAGCAGCTTCTTTAAACACAGAAATGACTGTACTCTTTTAATGAAACTGGAGAAAAATGACTCTGACATTTTCAAAATGTTGTGCAAATTCGAGGGGAAGCAAGTCATCAGAAGCAATGATAGATCTCTGTCTGTCTAGGAACTGCAGATGAATGACAAGGTGGCAAATGTTTTCTGAGTGGCCATTTGGAAGACTGCACAACAAAATATGAATACAGAAATGATAAAAAAATCTCAGCAGTAGGCAACAAATAAGGAACATCTGCTCAGAATTCATAGCTACACTAGTGAAGAAACATGCAGTTTTCAGTTTGACCCAGAAAAAAAGTCTCTAACTGATTAGGACAAAATCTCCAAGACCATAAAAAAAAAGCACAAATTTCAAAACCAAAGATCAAAACAAAGCTACTTTTTTTATATTAAACATATTACCAACAGCAGACATATTCCTCCAAAAGAAGTTCATACTCTACCTTTAGTTTTAAGACAACTAATTCCCACTGTGTTTTAAATAATCAGCAACTTGGGTTTGGACTGACCATATTATCTACCTGATTCTACCTTCAAATTTTGGAATGTTCATAACAGCGCACACATTGACAAACACCAAATAATCTGCCAAGCAAGTAGATATTGAAGTGTGTTATGCAAACTAACAGTTTAATGATACTGTACTTACCTGATATGTACCACATTACATTTCATTAAAAGAAGTACCATGTACGTATCTGCTGGGAAGAATCTCATTCTGAATCAAACATTTGAAGTCATTCACAGCAATGTGATGGGGGGCTGTGCAAGGACTTTCAACAGATAATTTTAACAACACTTCTAGGTATTGCAAAAATCTTAATGTGTCTGTAATGTGAGGTGACCAAACTTCTGTACACTAGTGATAGCTTGATTATTTAATCATTAGACCTTGTAAGCCTACTCTCTCCCCTTATTTTCCTCCCAAGCAATGCAGAAGAGTTCCATTCCAGTCTACTCAATGCTATACTGAAAAGGTGGTTAAAAACTGTTCCACATTGCCTTCAGGAAATTTTGTTAATGAACATAACACACAGAAACTGCATAAGGGTGTAACTTGCCTTTCAAAGCATACACAACTTTTTAAATGATTTGACATGTGATCTTCAGCTTCAAATCCCCATTCACGAACAGGTGTGAAAGCTGTGCTGAAAAACCAGCGCTGAAAAGTAAGGCATTACTAAGAAACACTGATAAAATTTATTAACATGATTATATTTTTAAGAAACAAGGTAAATTTAATATATTACTTGTGATATTTATAAAAATCTTTATAATCCTACGTGTATGACATAAATATAAATAATACATAGTCTTTTTAAAATTTTTCTGTCAGCTCCCTAAAAAATGGTGTCAGAAATAACTGAACATAAGGGTAGAAATTATAAAGGATTAAATACCATAAACACAACTAATATGCAAAGGTAAAGCAGTCCCGTTACAGGCCTGGAGTGGCCCAGAGGGTTCCAGGAAGTTAAGATTCCCATATTTCATGACAATGGCACAGTATGGTGGTAAGGTTGTCAGCCTTATGCACCAGCTGCCTTTATCCCCAGGAAATACAACTGGTACTTATTTCTGTTAGAGGCTGAGTCTACCCCAGAGCCATAGTGTGACTGGAAGGATTATGTCACTGAAAAATTCCAATGACACCATCAGGAATCGAACCCATGACCTGCCAGTTTGTAGCATAGTGCCTTAACCACTACGCCACCGTGCACCACCAACTAATGTGTACTATTAAAAATTTATTTGAAGGCAATATATTGCGACATGTTTTGGTCATCTTCAGGCCACCAAGATCATGAAGATGTAGTATCTAGTTGAATTACTTGCTGTTAATAATCAAGCTTTCAATTTTACATTCTGTAAAATACATATTTCTTTCATGCTATCAGTTTCGTGATCATATTTATCATATGGCTGTGTCACTATCACAGTCGTGGTGGTTTGAAAATAATTACAACTTAATATGATTAAAACTGGTAAATTTATAAGACTGACAAAGTTCTTGGAGAGTCGTGATGACTTGAGGATTTGTACTATTTATTGTGCATATAGAATACCTGCTATGCCATTGCTTGATTATGGAGATTGCTTTATTTTGAGAGTTCATATGTTACATGAACTTGTAGACATTGGTACATTTTAGGCATTATATGCATGTTTAACTGTTACGTCTTGTAAATATCATTAGTACTAGTATATGCTGCCTACGGGCTGGATGGTCCGGGGATCGAATCCCGGTGGGGCGAGATTTTCCGCACCAGTCCAGACCGGCCCTGGGGCCCACCCAGCCTCCTGTACAATGGGTACCGGGTCTT
>Ga0209629_10000945_pt1 | contig 17241 bp, 17 predicted proteins | sample TergutCu122P5_FD_187286 | JGI IMG/M metagenome (GOLD analysis project Ga0209629, IMG submission 187286) | Cubitermes ugandensis P5 segment gut microbial communities from Kakamega Forest, Kenya - Cu122 P5 (SPAdes) (version 2) | ecosystem: Host-associated > Arthropoda: Insects > Digestive system...
ACCATTATTGTCATCGAGCACAATATGGACATCATCAAATGCGCCGATTATATCATCGACATGGGGCCTGAAGGCGGTCACAAAGGTGGTAAAATTCTATTCACAGGCACTCCCGAAGAAATGGTCGCCCGCAAAACAAAAAATTTCACCGAATCATTCCTGGCAAAAGAATTGCAACCAGGTTGAATCTTTTGTTATCTTTGCAGAACAAATAAATAAACAGATGAAACGTCCATCAGATTTTTGGCAAAATCATATTCTTCGAAATGATTGTATTACAATAAATTATAAAATTATAAACACATGAAAAAAGTCTTTGTCAGCGGGTGTTATGACATGTTGCATAGTGGTCATGTAGCCTTTTTCGAGGAGGCCGCAGGCTATGGAGACCTGTACGTTGGGATTGGTTCGGATAAGACAGTTTATGAATTGAAAGCCCGCAAGACGGTCTATACGGAAGATGAGCGGCTGTACATGATTAAAGCGCTTCGGACGGTGAAAGACGCCTGGATCAACAAAGGCAGCGGTGTGCTTGATTTCCTGGAAGAGTTGAAAACGCTTCAGCCCGATATCTTCTTTGTAAATACGGACGGCCACAGTCCGGCGAAAGAACAGCTTTGCAAAGAGCTTGGTATTGAATATATTGTACGCAAGCGTATTCCTTACGGCAACTTGCCCGTGCGTTCCACGACGGCATTGCGTCAGGAGTGCAGGATTCCTTACCGGATTGATTTGGCCGGAGGCTGGCTGGATCAACCTTATGTCAGTAAGTATCATCCGGGTGCAGTGTTGACCATCTGCATCGAACCTGACTACGAATTTAACGATCGAAGCGGTATGTCCACCAGTTCGCGCAAGAAAGCCATCGAATTATGGCACACAGATATCCCTGAAGGAGATAAGGAGAAACTGGCAAAGACGCTTTTCTGTTTTGAAAATCCACCCGGTACCAAGTACGTCAGTGGTTCGCAGGATTCGCTGGGGATTGTGATGCCGGGTTTAAACCGGCTGTATTACAGAGGTGACTATTGGCCTGAAACGATTGAATCGGTTTGCGATCCGCTGATATTGAAATGGATAGAAGATCGAATCTGGCTGATTCCGCTGTATCCCCGTCATTCTGATTACGATGTGTTGGCAGACACAAACATCACAGCAGACGGGGCGAAACGCCTGAGTGAAGCCGCCGACCAGTGCTGGCAAGCCATCCTTGCACAAGATATAACGGCTTGGGGCAAGGCTTTTGCGGCAAGCTTTGAAGCACAGATCGCCATGTTTCCCCGTATGGTATCTCCGGATATTATGTCAGTATTATCTGATTATCAGTCAACTGTGTCAGGATGGAAAGTGAGTGGCGCCGGAGGGGGCGGCTACCTTATCCTGGTGAGCGAAAAACCGATTTTGAATGCAATCCAAATTCGCATACGCAGCTAATATATTAATGTATAGGATGCCCGCCGGATTTTTACCAGCATCTTTTAAGGTGAAATAACTATAATTCAATAAATTGCATAATTACAAACAGATGAAAGGAATAGTTTTAGCAGGAGGGTCAGGTACCCGTTTATATCCCATCACAAAAGGGATTTCCAAACAATTGATACCGATTTACGATAAACCCATGATTTATTATCCCGTATCGGTATTGATGCTGGCCGATATTCGCGACATCTTGATTATCTCAACGCCTCAGGATCTGCCGGGCTTCAAGCGGCTTTTTGGCAATGGCGATGAGTTTGGCGTCCGTTTTACGTATGCCGAACAGCCTTCGCCCGATGGATTGGCGCAAGCCTTTATCATCGGCGCCGATTTTATCGGAAACGATGCAGCTTGTTTGGTTCTGGGAGATAATATCTTTTATGGACAGAACTTTACGAACATGTTGAAAAATGCCGTTGCAGATGCCGAGCAACGGCAAAAAGCTACCATCTTCGGGTATTATGTGAATGATCCTGAACGCTATGGCGTAGCCGCAATCGATGAAGGCGGCAATGTATTGAGCATCGAAGAGAAGCCGACTCAACCCAAATCGAACTATGCCGTTGTCGGGCTTTATTTTTACCCCAACAAGGTGGTCGAAATTGCGCACAGTATTCAACCGTCGGCGCGTGGAGAGCTGGAAATCACCGCAGTAAATCAGGCTTTCTTAACGGAAGGCCATTTGAAAATGCAATTGTTAGGCAGGGGATTTGCCTGGTTAGATACAGGGACACATGCCTCACTTTCAGAAGCATCCACTTTTGTAGAAGTCATCGAACAGAGACAAGGCTTGAAAATTGCCTGTTTAGAAGAGATCGCCTATCGAAAAGGCTGGATCAATACGGATCAATTGAAGCAAAGTGCGGCGCCGATGAACAAAAACCAGTACGGGCAATACTTGATGAAGCTGGCAAAAGACAGGTAAACCGGAAAGAAAGCTAAAAAACAAAGTTAAAAAATGTTTATATTTCAACGTTGCATCAAAAAGACCATCGATTAAATTTGTTCTTATTAACAGATTCATAGATAATTATGTTTTTAGGGTCAAAAGAAGGTGAAAAAAAACGCAAAACAAAACACTTTTTTTATTTGTTTTTCAAAAAAAAGTTTTACCTTTGTCGCGTTTAGTATAAATAAATAAAAAAAGGAATATTGTTTAATAAAAAAATGTATAAGTTATTATGAGAACAAAGGTATTAGTATTAGTAGTGTTGTTTTTAGCTTCTTTGTCACTATCCGCCCAACAGCATCAACCGCAGGTTGGATTCAGTACGGAGAATGGCTCAAAAACCAACTTTATGAAGAACAAAGCTTCTGATAACATGTTCATCACTTTAGCCGCCGGGGGAAACATCCTGATTGGCGACAGGAATGGTGACTTGGATTTTGGCAAACGTATTGCACCACAGGGAGCGCTTTCTATTGGGAAATGGTATAATCCTTACCTGGCATTTCGTTTGCAAATCAACGGAGGCGCGATGAAGAACTATTCTTTCCTTACCGGTAAAGGCGTTGTTCAGAATTACACATGGATCAATCCCCATGCAGATATCATGTGGGACGTAACAAATTTCTGGGCTCCCTACAATGAAGCCAAGATATTCCGTTTCGTTCCATTTGTGGGATTGGGATATGGACACAGGATGGCGATGACAGATGATGCAAACAGGAAAATGCCCCGCGCAGAAACTCTTACAGCAAATTTTGGCGCTCAAATGTTGTTCCGCTTGAGTAAATCGGTAGATTTAGCATTGGAAGGACAGTACACATTGATGGATCAAAACTGGAATCTTGAATACCACCCGCGCACAAGGTATCATCGTGTACCTCAACTGATGTTAGGGTTGAATTTCAATTTAGGCAGAAAAGAATTTGAAGTAATGGAACCAATGGATTATGCATTGCTGAACGACCTCAATTCGCAAATTAATGCACTTCGCGCTCAGAACAATGATCTGAACGCCGAACTGAGCAAACGTCCGACAAAATGTCCGGAATGTCCTCCTCCAGCAGTCATTCCTCCAGCCAGAGAAAATGTTCAAAATGTGGTCTATTTCCGTCTGAATAAATCAATTATTGATCCTCATCAGGAAATCAATATCGCTACGACAGCAGAATATGCGAAGAAATATAACTTGCCGATTAAGCTGGTTGGTTATGCAGACAGGAAGACAGGTAACCCAACATACAATAAGGGCCTATCTGAAAGACGTGCAAGAGCCGTTGCAAAACGACTCACCGAAAAATACGGCATACCGACCAACAGCATCTCTATCGACTGGAGAGGCGACGAAGTACAACCGTATAACGTCAATGAATGGAACCGCGTGGTTATCATGAATACGGATGGTAAATAAATAAGGCTCTAAATGCACATAATAATAAATTTTTAATAAATTGATTTTTACTATTGGAAAAAGTCGGCTGTGAAGTCGGCTTTTTTTTTGTTTCTACCTAACAAAATGTTTGGCAAAACAATGCCTGGTTGAGATTCGTGCGTTCACGTCTACGTGTTCTGCAGGTACGAATTACAAATCCGCATCGACAAAGTACTGTATATGGGGTAAAATGCTGTTATGCAGCGTATAAAGCAGGAAGGCGCGAAAGGAGGAAAAGAGACACTTTCGCGCCTTCCTGCTTTCGCGCGTTTGCGCCTATTAATCATAAACAAAACACTATGTGTTATAGCGTTTGTTCCGTGCGCTGGATGATTTCGTTTTGCAGGTCGAGCCCTAAGTCGTTAAAATAGTCACTGTAACCGGCGACCCTGACAATCAAATCCCTGTAATGTTCAGGATGCTGCTGGGCGTTCCGCAGGGTTTCGGCATTGACAACATTGAACTGAATATGATGGCCATCCATCCTGAAATAACTGCGCACCAAACCGGATACCTTCCGTATGGCTTCGCTGTCATCGAAGAATGCCGGCGTCAACTTCTGATTCAATAACGTCCCGCCCGTGCGCAGATGGTCGATCTTGGCAGCCGACTTGATGACTGATGTAGGTCCGTTGCAATCAGCCCCCTGCACCGGAGAGATTCCTTCTGAGACCGGAACTCCGGCCAATCTGCCATCAGCGCTGGCGTGCATCACGCTTCCAAAATAAACGTGACACGTCGTAGGCAGCAGGTTGATGCGGTAATCTGCGCCTCGCGGACTTTTATTACCATTCACTGCGTTGTAGTATATCTCAAAGACGGCACGTAGCTGATCATCAGCGCGATCATCGTCGTTACCATACTTGGGTGTTTGATAGACTAATTTGAAGTGCAGGTCTGCTTCGCCTTCAAAATTATGCACCAAAGCATTCAAGAGTTGTTTCATGCTAAATGTATTATTATCAAATACATGATGTTTAATAGCTGTGAGCGAATCAGTCACAGTCCCCATGCCTACACCCTGTATATAATTGGTGTTGTAGCGTGTCCCGCCTGAAATATAATCTGTTCCGTTGGCCACGCAATCATCAATAATCAGCGACAGAAAAGGCGTCGGAATGTGGGTCATAAATAATTTTTCGATGATATTATTGCCTGTCACCTTGATTTTCACAAAATATTCCACCTGCTTGCGAAAAGCATGCATCAGTTCATCCATAGATTCAAACTGCTTGGGATCACCTGTTTGCAGACCGATTTGTCTACCTGTGCGCAGGTCAAAACCATTATGCAGTGTCACTTCAAGAATTTTAGGCAGATTGAAATAACCGGTCAGCACATAGCTTTCTGTCCCAAATGCGCCTGCTTCGACACAACCGCTGGCGCCGCCGTTGCGGGCGTCTACGATGTCTTTTCCCTGTCGTACAAGCTCCTGGATAATGGCATCGGTGTTAAAAATAGAAGGCTGGCCAAAGCCGGTCTTGACGATTTTAATGGCGCGGTCGATAAAGTTATCCGGATTTTTCTTGCTCAACTGCACCATCGAACTCGGTTGCAACAGGCGCATCTCCTCAATCACATCTAACAGGATGAATGACATCTCATTGACAGCATCCGATCCGTCAGGTTTCACACCTCCCACGTTGATTAATGCAAAATCAGTGTACGTATTGCTTTCGGCAGCCGTGATTCCCACCTTGGGTGGCGAAGGATGATTGTTGAATTTGATCCAGAATGAGTGGAGCAATTCGACGGCCTGACTGCGCGTGAGCGTCCCGGCCGCTATCTCTTTCTGATAAAATGGATAGAGGTGCTGGTCAAGTCTGCCGGGATTGAATGAATCCCAAGGATTGAGTTCGGTCACAACTCCCAGATGCACAAACCAATAATATTGTAAGGCTTCGTGGAATGTCTCAGGCGCATTCGCCGGGACATTGCGGCATACGCCAGCCATTTGAAGCAATTCGGTTTTCCGTGCGGCATCTTTTTCTTCAGCAGCCAACTGCTCTAAGCGTTCAGCATGTCGATTGGCAAAGAAAATCAGCGTTTCGGCAGCTATCTGCATGGCTTTCAACTCTTCCTGCTTGTCAAATGCTTTCGGGTCATGCAAGAAATCCAGTGCATCAAGACTATCTTTGATGTCGAGGATGATATCAAGCATCCCTTTCCGGTAAATCTTGTTGCCGGCGACGGTATGTCCGGGTGCACGCTGCTCCATAAATTCCGTAAAAATACCGGCATTGTAGGCGTCATGCCATTCAGGGCGCATATTGGCCATGACACGCTCGCGATTTGACTTGCCTTTCCAGAACGGGATAATCACCTTTTCGTAGGTATCTCGCGTCCCGGCATCCACCCTGAACCATACCTTCTCGCGCGTGTTCAGGATATCTAAATCCTGTAACGAGTGGAGATTGATCTCAGGATAGGTAGGCGTTGCCTTGGGAGCCGGGCCTCTCTCGCCCACGATCAATTCGCCTTCGTTGATACACACATACTTGTTGGACATGATGTATCGAAAGGCTTTGGCGCGTTGCACCGGAATGGAATCAGCCAGCGAGACATGATGTTTGTAAAAGTCTGTCACGAGCATCGCCCTTTCGGCCGAAATGGTGTACACAGCCTGCAAACTCTGATTACGCAATTTTTCAATTCTTGGAGTCATATTATTTTTATGTTTAAAATTCGCAAGGGGATGAATCCTCTTGTTATGCATTATTCATTGTTCATTATTCACTATTCATTGTTCATTGTTTCCCCTACCCTCCTATTTTTACGCGAAATCCTTCCTTCTCATACTGTGCGGCCACTCCTTTCAATTCGTCTTTTTGCGTCGATTTCAAATGGCTGAAAGGATTCACTTTGCCAACCCTCTGGTATTTGCTATTGGCAGTATTGTGGAAAGGCAAAAGATGGATTTCGCTGATTTTGCCGTTAAGCGTTTGTAGATAAGCGATGGAATGGGCGATATTCTCACTCGAATCCGTCACGTTGGGAATCATGGGAATACGGATAATAAAATCGGTATCCGTTGCAGCCAACTTATTGATATTATTGATTATCAATTCATTGGATACGCCTGTATAATGTTGATGAGCAGCGCTGTTCATCAACTTCAAGTCCACCAGCAACAGGTCGGTAAACAGCAGTAGCTCCCTGATCCTGTCCCATGGCGCATAGAGCGACGTATCGACCGTTGTATGCATACCGTTTTGTTTGCAAATCGTGAGCATTTCCTTCAGGAAATCGTATTGCATCAATGGTTCGCCTCCCGAAAAAGTGACTCCCCCACCCGACTCGTCCATAAAGATACGATCTTTTTCTAAGGCTGCATAGAGTTTGTCTGTCGAAATTTCGTAACCGATTGTTTCTTCATTTTCAAATGTCGATCCGTTCAATTTCAATGGTTTATTAATGACGCACGGGCTTTGTTCGATGCTTTCCGGATTGTGACACCAACTGCAATGCAAGGGACATCCTTTCAGAAATACCGTTGTACGTATCCCTGGCCCATCGTGTACGGCAAAGCGTTTGATGTCAAAAATGACGCCGGTCATCGTTCAAACTTAGACAATTGATAAACAGGATACAAAAGTAGTGCAAGTTGAGCACAATTGCAAATTTATTTGCCAATTGCAGAGACGCCGCCTACTTTGGCTTTAGCGAAGCAAATGTAGATAACTTTATCGAATAAAACACTGCATATCATCATTTCAACAGAGAAAAATTCATAAAAAAAATAGAAAATCATTGATAATCTATAAAATAAAGCATTTTTTACACTACAAAATGTATTCATTCGGGAATTAGTTCTATTTTTGCCACAAACAAATGGCTATGAGAGAGTTTAATTGCCTGTTTATAATGCTCATATTTGCTTCATGCGCGACCATTTATGCGCAGGATTCGACCGCACAGGATTCACTGCAGCTTGTAAAAGTGCTGGTCGGGAAGGATTCCGCTCTTTTGAATGACGCCACTCGAAAAGCCATCAACGCAGGCACATTTATCCGAAACCCTTTTGCACCGGAGCAATTGAAAAGCAGTCCTTTAGAGATACCCATCATCAAGTCGTTTGAAGGAGTCACAAAGCCTGAATCTTATCGCTTGAAAGAACCATACGAATTACCGCCTTCCGTATATATGTTATATATGTTGCAACGACCGGATACCTTACCGGTGATTCGCAAAGAGGCTCTTGGATTTAGCAGTAGAACAAAGGATGAACTTGTTGGTTTAGAAAAACTTACCCCCAGAAAAGCGACAGTTGATGACCCAACGACACTCCGCACGCCTGGCGCCGGTGGTAGCTTTAGTGCTGAAGACATCCTCCGCACCATCTTCTGGCCAAGTCACCGCGCCAAAAAGCGAAACGCCAAAAATGCCAACGCGTGGAAAACCTACAATGAATACAAGTAAGAATTTCATTGCTTTTCAGTCATATACCTCCAGAATCGCTGCGGCATGTGCTGGCGTTGCAGGCGTGGATTGATACGCTCCTTGATGGTGAGCGACTTAAAATATCCTTTCCACAGTTCCTGAAATAACTTTTCGTCTGCTGCCATCAGTGATTCGTCCAGCTTTTCGCGTAAGGCATCATCATCCGTAAAGGTGATTTCGCGGGTAGTGTGCAGGTCGTAGTAAAAGCCGAATTGGCGTTTCAAGTCATAGATGACCCACTGCTGATCGGCAAAACGATCTGTGAAATGACTGACAGCCAACGGCAAAGCATTATAGATGGGACGAATCGGGGCGAAAAAGATATCGTCAGCCGCTTTCTGAAAACGAATAAACTGCTTGATATACAGCGCTTCGTGAGACACCTTGCGGGCAATCTTCTGGATTTCCAACACATCGGCGTCTCCAAAATTGAACGCAATCGTTTTGGGATGATCGAAATTTTTGCAGATATAGCGAAACAACAGTTCATCAATATTTTCTATCTCCGATAACCAAACATGCAACAACATGCTATCGGCGCGGTCGGGCAATTTCTCTCTCAACGCTTTCCACACTCGCTCCGACTTTTCTTCAGATGAAACAACGGTATGACGGTCAAGCGTGAACAATGGCTCGATATCTGTCGCAGACAGCAGCCGGTCGGGAAACTGTTTCCGACTGTACGCATCGAACACGCACGACAGTAAACCTTCAAATGTTTTATCGTATCGAAAAATAATCATAACACACTATATATAATCGAATTGCTTAAAAACTAAACATGACGAAACAGTAAAAAATGGCTACTATTTACGGCGATAAAGATACACATTTCATCCGAATATACTATCTTTGTACCCTAATTATTGAATAAAAAGGTTGCATGGTATGAAGACAAATTTAAGTTCAACAATCACCTTGACCAGGATTCCCAAACGTTATTATCAACCTGAGAATGCGTACGAACTGTCGATCCTGACGCGGTACGAAAAAATTCCCACGTATATCTATCATACAGCAGATGAAGGCGCCCTGTCGATCGCGAAAGAACTTGCTTTCCATATTCGCAAAAAACAAAATGCGTCCAAACAGTTTGTGTTAGCCATATCCGGAGGTCGTTCTCCACAAAATGTGCTGAAGGAATTACTCCGAATGCACAGAGACGAACAACTGAGTTTCAGGAATGTAATTGTCTTTCTGGTGCATGAATTTTATCCGTTGACCAATACGATTTGCAGTCACCTGGCATATTTGAAGACATCTTTTCTGGATCACATAGATATGGATCCGCAAAATATCTATTATCCTGACGGATACGTCAATCAGGAGTCGATCTATGATTTTTGCCGTCAATATGACCAACAGATTGAAAATGTTGGAGGTATTGACTATCTGCTGCTTGGGGTAGGTCATTCCGGAGGTATCGGTTTCAATATGCCCGGTTCAGCCATCAGTTCGCGCACGCATTTGGTGCTGTTAGACAATGAATCGCGCAAAGAAGCCGCCCGTTTTTTTCTCACGAACGAGAATATCCCTACCGGTTCGATTACGATGGGATTATCTACTATACTGAAAGCCAAGAACATATTCCTTTTGGCATGGGGGGAGGAAAAAGCCCAACATATCCGACAAACCGTTGAGGGTAAGGTGGATGATATGTATCCCGCTACCTGTCTGCAAAATCATCCCAACACCAAAGTAGTTGTCGACCTGCAGGCCGCCGGCGCCTTGACACGCATCAGCTATCCCTGGTTAGTGACTTCGTGCGAATGGGATAACAAACTGATTCGCAGGGCGATTGTATGGCTTTGTCAACATACCGGAAAGCCCATCCTGAAATTGACGAATAAAGATTATAACGATTATGGATTGGGCAAACTGATTGCTCTGTTTGATTCGGCTTATAACGTGAATATCAAGATATTTAATGACATACAACGTACGATTACCGGCTGGCCGGGCGGCAAACCGAACGCCGATGATTCAAATCGTCCCGAGCGCGCCCTTCCTTATCCTAAAAAAGTGATTGTCTTCAGCCCGCACCCCGATGATGACGTCATATCAATGGGAGGCACTTTTCGGCGCCTTTGTGACCAGCAACATGAAGTCCACGTGGCTTATCAGACGTCCGGCAATATTGCTGTGGGTGATGAAGAGGTGATTCGGTATTGCGAATACCTGCGCGACGTATGTGCGGAATATACTGCTGACCAGACTGTCAAAAGAAAAGCCGAAGAAATCATTCATTTTTTGCGCTTTGAAAAGAAAGAAGGCGACGCTGAAAAATCTGATGTTTTGTTTATGAAAGGAACGATCCGTCGCGAAGAAGCGCGAACGGCATGTCGTTATTCAGGAGTGAAAGATGAAAATGTACATTTTCTGGATTTACCGTTTTATGAGACCGGCGCTGTGAAGAAAGCCGACCTCAGTCAGGCGGATGTAGATATCATCAAGAACTTGTTGACGGAAATTCAACCCGACCAGATGTTTGTAGCCGGCGACTTGGCCGACCCGCATGGAACGCACAAGGTTTGCCTGGATGCTGTGCTGGCCGCCGTTGATGAATTGAAAGCGGAAGAATGGCTGAAAAACTGCCGGATATGGATGTATCGGGGCGCCTGGGCTGAATGGGAGATGGATCATATCGAAATGGCTGTGCCCATCAGTCCCGAAGAATTGCGTCTCAAGCGAAATGCCATTCTCAAACACCAGTCGCAGGCAGAAAGCGCTCCGTTCTTGGGCGACGATGAACGATTGTTCTGGCAACGGGCAGAAGACAGAAATCGAGCCACGGCTGAGTTATATCAAAAATTAGGGTTGGCATCGTATGAGGCAATCGAAGCGTTTGTCAGGTATATCCCTGAATCATAAGGCCTGCAATGCTGAAATTGATTAAAGACTGGATGCTGCCGATTGCCATGATCACCGGCGCATTGACGTATCCGTGGATCACGAAGCTTTCGTTTCTGTCGCCATACCTCATTTTTGCAATGTTACTGCTGACATTTTGCAGGATTTCGTTGAAGGATATTCGATTTCATCCTGCTCATTTATGGCTGTTAATGATCCAACTGATTGGGAGTGTGGTTATTTATGCAGTGATTCATTCGTTTGATGAAACATTGGCGCAGGGCGCCATGCTCTGTTTGCTGACCCCAACGGCTACTGCGGCCGTCGTGATTACAGGCATGTTGGGCGGGAACCTGGGGTTTCTGACGGCTTATTCATTGTTTTGCAATCTATCGGTTGCCATTGCGGCTCCCGTCTACTTTTCGTTGATTGGTGTACATGAGGAGTTTACGTTTTTCGCGTCGGTTTGGTATATCTGTCGACGGATTATTCCGCTCCTGATCCTGCCGTTGATTATCGCATCCATGTTGCGCAATTTTGCACCAAAGGTTCATCGGGCGCTCATCCGTATTCCAAACCTGACGTTCTATCTTTGGGCGTTTGCCCTGACCATCGCTATGGGGATAACGGTGCAGTTTGTGGTCAATAATGAAAATCCTGATTATTCGACAGAAATAGGCCTTGCCATTATAGCTTTGGTTTTGTGCTGTTTACAGTTTATTGTGGGACGTCGTATCGGCCGCCGGTATGGCGATCCCGTTTCTTCGGGGCAAGGATTAGGACAGAAAAACACGATTCTGGCGATCTGGATGGCGCAAAGTTTTCTCAATCCGCTCGTTTCCGTCGCCCCCGCCGCCTATATTCTTTGGCAAAATATCATCAATTCATATCAACTTTGGAAGCAGAATCATACGAAGGATAATGGATAACGATAAAAGTTATTTGTTTTGAAAAAAATAATGCTCACAAAGCGTCATTTGTTATTTTTTTTTCATAAATTTGCACTTATTTTTGTATACAAATGGTATTAACTTTTAAACTTTTAACGTTAAAATGAAAAATGTATTGACAACAATGATTGCTGTACTAATGTTCTCATTTACAGCATGTAGTGGTGGGAAGAAGCAGGAAGCGACGCCGGCTGCAACCCAGGAAGTAAAAGCGCCTGCTCCAACAGCAGCGGAAAAAATTGATGCGTACAAAAAATTGATCGAAGAGGCAACACCGCTTCTCTCAAAAATTGCGGATGGCGACCTTGTTTCAACTGCAAAGTACAATGAGATTGCTAAAAAAATGGCGGCCATCGCCACAGATGTGTACAACGACTTGAAAAACGATCCTGTAAAACTGAAAGAGTTTACGGATTTAGCGCAAAAATGGGCAGAAGACGCGCAGAAAGGCATGACAAAGCCAAAAGTTGCGCCGAAAGCTACGACAAAAAGGTAAGACGTTGTTTCATAAAAATCAGCGATTGAATATCGGCTGAATCCGATTCAAACGATTGATAATCTTCTTTTTACAAGTATATTTAAAAAGAAGGGTGGTGGTTTTTATGGCTCATAATTATAGATGACTCTTTACAAACGATACGTGAGATTGTTGTAATATCTTTGCACTTTGAAACCAATACAATAATTGTGGATATTTGGAACAAAGAAAAACGGTCAGAATGTATGTCAAAAATTCGGTCAAAGAATACGAAGCCCGAATTGGCATTGCGTAAAGCCCTCTTTGCAAGGGGCTTCCGGTATCGTGTGAATGACGGAAAACTTCCTGGAAAACCTGATATTGTTTTGCCAAAATATAAAACGGTTATTTTTCTGCACGGCTGTTTCTGGCACAGGCACGAGGGTTGCAAATATGCCAGCACTCCAAAGACAAATACGGAATTTTGGGTTGATAAAATTACTTCAAACAGGGAAAGGGACAAGGTCAATTTGCAGAAACTTACTGACTTGGGGTGGAATGTTCTAACAGTCTGGGAGTGTGAAATACGGCACGCTTACAAACATGATATTACGCCGGTGGTTGACAGGATTTCTGCGGCGCTGCTTGAAAATGTACCGTCATTTCCGAAAAAAATATCAATAAAATTCTATGAGGAAATTGAGGACAAAATTATGATGGTTGCGGAAGATGTAATTGAATATCAAGTAAAATCTAAACAGTAAATCCCTTTTTTGATTTTCTATTTTATAAACAACTGTCAATATGATATTCTCTCTCACGTGGCATATTCCAAATTCCGTTCAATCGCTTTTTTTTACAAAAGCATTAAGCGTACTCCCATGCGTTTTTGCAGTAATTGCTGCCCTGCGATGCAAATCCGCGTCAATCCTGACATTGAATATACCTGTGTAGGATTTCAGAGGCTCTTGAATCCCTTTCCTTTTGCAAAAGTCCAAATAACTTTCTACTGCTTCTGCAAATGCAGCCTTTAACTCTTTTACGCTTTGACCCTCAAACGAGACAACAGAGTTAATTCCTTCTATCCTGCCTATAAACGCCTCGTCATCATCACTATATTTGACTGAAGCGATAAAATCTTTGTGTTTCAATATATTTTCCATAACCATTTTATTTATCTGTTTCATCTATAATAACATCTATTCTTTTCAGGAATTCCAAAACGTCTCTCATTTGATAGGGTTTTAGTGTATTCTTTGGGTGCGGCTTATGTAAGTCAAGATAGATTTCAGAAACTTCATTTTCAAACCTGACACGCGCTCCCGATGTTTTGCCCTTATTATTTTGATAATACCCATACCTTTTGACCAAACGTTTTAGCTCATCCCAAGTAAAATCGCTTGGGAGTTTTAAAAATCGCTCTAATAATTTCTCATGCGTACTCATGCCGCCAAATCATTTTTCTGCAAAAGTAACCGTTTTACAGTTACAAAACAAATTATTCAAAGAAAAAATCTGCAATGCTAACGTATCAAAAAGGAAGTGGCGAGCCTCAACAGCCGCACAATGACTCTGAAACTAAAATTTTAGTCGTCAAACAATAGTTACTCAACAGACGCCAATTCACGGCTGATCGTATGAATACCGTTAATAATCTTTTCCCTTTGCTTGGGGCGTGGATTCCTGTAACCGGATGCGTAGTGTCCGATCAGTTTTTCATTGATTCCCGATACGCGGGCAATAGCCGAGCGGGTAAGCACACCGTCAAGACTATGAATCAGCGCTGACGTTTCAAGCATGTAATTTATTTCATATCGACCGGATACAAGCCACTCCGGTAATACATCATTATCCTGCCGGCATCCTTCAATGTGAAATTGCAGCCCTTCAACAAAATCTTTTTTCAACCCTTCCAATGTCTTATTGGTTACTACTACAATTCCATTCAATGCCGGATCATCAGCCACACAACTGTAGTTGTTTCCACTCCATCCAATTTTTACCTGTATTTTTTTCATGACTGTTTTTATTTTATGTTTATGCAGAGTGTTGTTTTAGCTCTTGTTTTCCATGCCAAAATGCCACTTCACTTTCCGATACAAAAAGTGAAGAATACTGTATAAAATATTGTTATTCAATACATAAAATCACTCTTAAAAATGACCGAGCAACAAACCAGCAACAAAAATACATAAAACTGCCTTTTGAGGCCATTGTTGTAGTATAAAACTACTGTTCTGTTATCTATTAAATGGCGTGTTATTTTTTTGCAACTTTCTTACATTCAGCATATTTGAATTGTTCATTGTTAACTGAACACTACTATCTTTTTACATGGTCGGATGTAATTCAACGGAAAGCCCCAGAGCAGAAGCAATCCTGTAGAAAGTAGCAACGCTTGGCATGGTAACGCCTTTCTCTATACGTGAAATATACGCTTTATCTACTCCTATCCGCTTAGCCAGTTCCGACTGCGTCAATCTTGCGTTCTTGCGGATGTCAAGCAGTATTTGACTTGTATAGAAAGCGTATGCCTCCTCGTCAAACTTGGCTCTTTCCGATGTACCGTGCGCCCCGTATTTGGATTCCAAAACCGCGCTGTAATCACATGTTTTATGATTGTTTGTCTGCATAATAAGCCTCCTTTATTTTTAATGCTTTTTCTATTTCAGTTTTTGGCGTTTTTTGTGTTTTCTTCTGAAAACCATTGAACAACACTACTATTTGGCCTTCGTCAAAAATAAAAAACACACGGTATATATTACTGTTGTATTCTAACAGAAGTTCATACAGGCCGTCACGGATATGTTTGATGAATTTTGCCGGCATCCGGTCGCTTGTTTCCAAAAGAGAAATGATGTAATCTAATTTTTTCAGTTCTTTGGGTAACAGCGTTTCAATAAAACGTTCAAAGTATCCGCCGTATGTCTTTATTTTTCTTATCACGCCACAAAGATAGCATAAAATTGATTAATTATACAACTTTTGATTGAAAAATATGTTTTTGCATAAAAAGTCCGCTTTATGGGCGGACTGCAAGTTGTGAGTTAGTCGTCAAACAATAGTTACTCAACAGATGCCAGTTCACGGCTGATCGTATGAATACCGTTAATAATCTTTTCCCTTTGCTTGGGGCGTGGATTCCTGTAACCGGATGCGTAGTGTCCGATCAGTTTTTCATTGATTCCCGATACGCGGGCAATAGCCGAGCGGGTAAGCACACCGTCAAGACTATGAATCAGCGCTGACGTTTCAAGCATGTAATTTATTTCATATCGACCGGATACAAGCCACTCCGGTAATACATCATTATCCTGCCGGCATCCTTCAATGTGAAATTGCAGCCCTTCAACAAAATCTTTTTTCAACCCTTCCAATGTCTTATTGGTTACTACTACAATTCCATTCAATGCCGGATCATCAGCCACACAACTGTAGTTGTTTCCACTCCATCCAATTTTTACCTGTATTTTTTTCATGACTGTTTTTATTTTATGTTTATGCAGAGTGTTGTTTTAGCTCTTGTTTTCCATGCCAAAATGCCACTTCACTTTCCGATACAAAAAGTGAAGAATACTGTATAAAATATTGTTATTCAATACATAAAATCACTCTTAAAAATGACCGAGCAACAAACCAGCAACAAAAATACATAAAACTGCCTTTTGAGGCCATTGTTGTAGTATAAAACTACTGTTCTGTTATCTATTAAATGGCGTGTTATTTTTTTGCAACTTTCTTACATTCAGCATATTTGAATTGTTCATTGTTAACTGAACACTACTATCTTTTTACATGGTCGGATGTAATTCAACGGAAAGCCCCAGAGCAGAAGCAATCCTGTAGAAAGTAGCAACGCTTGGCATGGTAACGCCTTTCTCTATACGTGAAATATACGCTTTATCTACTCCTATCCGCTTAGCCAGTTCCGACTGCGTCAATCTTGCGTTCTTGCGGATGTCAAGCAGTATTTGACTTGTATAGAAAGCGTATGCCTCCTCGTCAAACTTGGCTCTTTCCGATGTACCGTGCGCCCCGTATTTGGATTCCAAAACCGCGCTGTAATCACATGTTTTATGATTGTTTGTCTGCATAATAAGCCTCCTTTATTTTTAATGCTTTTTCTATTTCAGTTTTTGGCGTTTTTTGTGTTTTCTTCTGAAAACCATTGAACAACACTACTATTTGGCCTTCGTCAAAAATAAAAAACACACGGTATATATTACTGTTGTATTCTAACAGAAGTTCATACAGGCCGTCACGGATATGTTTGATGAATTTTGCCGGCATCCGGTCGCTTGTTTCCAAAAGAGAAATGATGTAATCTAATTTTTTCAGTTCTTTGGGTAACAGCGTTTCAATAAAACGTTCAAAGTATCCGCCGTATGTCTTTATTTTTCTTACCATGCCACAAAGATAGAATAAAATTGATTAATTATACAACTTTTTATTGAAATTGTTTTATTTTTCATCAATCTTTTGCTTGAAAAATATGTTTTGCACAAAAAGTCCGCTTTATGGGCGGCCTGCAAGTTGTTAATTTTAGTCGTCAAACAATAGTTACTCAACAGATGCCAGTTCACGGCTGATCGTGTGAATACCGTTAATAATCTTTTCCCTTTGCTTGGGGCGTGGATTCCTGTAACCGGATGCGTAGTGTCCGATCAGTTTTTCATTGATTCCCGAT
>Ga0209629_10000946_pt1 | contig 17226 bp, 12 predicted proteins | sample TergutCu122P5_FD_187286 | JGI IMG/M metagenome (GOLD analysis project Ga0209629, IMG submission 187286) | Cubitermes ugandensis P5 segment gut microbial communities from Kakamega Forest, Kenya - Cu122 P5 (SPAdes) (version 2) | ecosystem: Host-associated > Arthropoda: Insects > Digestive system...
CGCCGACCGCTACGCGACAGCCGTGGCGATCGCCCGGAAAGGCTGGCCGACAGGCGCCTCGACCGTGCTGCTGGCGAACGGAACCAACTACCCGGATGCCTTGGCAGCCACTCCGCTTGCAGCTATCAAGGACGCCCCCATCCTGCTGACCACGGCTGCCACTACTCCTGATGTGACGATGAGCGAGATCAAGGCGCTTAAGCCGAAGAACATCATCTTGCTTGGCGGCACTGGCGTGATCTCTGCCGCTCAAGCGACTGCCCTGAAGAACGCAGGATATAGCGTTACTCGCTATGGCGGAGCGGACCGCTATGCGACAGCACAACTGATCAGTAACGCCGTAGAAGCCTTAGGAGGATCGAAGACCGCGATCCTGGTGACCGGGATGAACTATCCGGACGCCTTGATCATGGGACCGGTCGCCGGCATGAACAAGATGCCCATCATCTTCTCATCGGCCACAGATATCCCGGCACAGACCAAGACCTTCATAACCGCGAACAAGATCACCAAGATCATCACCGTAGGCTACACTGCTTCTAACGCCACGATCATGAGCCAGGCGAAAAGCGCAGTAGGCGCCGCCAACGTCACCGCCATCACGGGAACTGATGGCTACGTGACCTCTGTGGCAGTCGCCAACAAGTACAAGGCAAGCTTCGCTAACGGCGTGGCGGTAGCCACCGGGGCGAACTTCCCGGACGCGCTCACCGGAGGCGCGCTTGCCGCCAAGATGAAGTTCCCCGTACTGCTGATCAACCCGACCTCCGGGGCAAGCGCAGGAGCCAAGACCTATGTTAAGGCGCTCGCTGCTCCTGCCATCTATGTCTACGGGGGCACGGGCGTGCTGACGGACGCGATAGTACAGGGGTTGTATAAGTAGGGCGAGGATCGACAGGCGAGGATCGATAGCATTGCCCGGATGGCACATCGCCCGGTATAATAAAAAAAGGAGGTAAGGTCTGCGCCAGCGCAGCACCCGCCTCAAGGGACCTAAGCGTCGCCTTTAGCGTTTGTGTGATTGCCGGGGGCGACGCTTGCTTTGCAGGTACCTCAGCACGCAAAGCAGGTTGACTCCGTAAAGACAGAGCAGCCACAGGATGAAACCTATAAGCTGATAATCTAACATCATCACCACACTCCTTTCTCACTTGAAACGGATTGGAGTTCCTCCTTCCAACAGACCGAGATCTTTCAGAACAAGAACATCCTCCTTTCTCATGACTCGGGAGGCGGGCGTCGCCTGACGCAGACCAAGGATAACGTAGCAGATGCCCCTTACGCAGCTCTTACGTAAGCGCTGAAAAACTGTGTAAACGGGCCTTTATGGAGAAATCTCCATCAACTGGTGAAGAGGTATCATATAACCGAAAGCCACAAGGGCACCAGCGTGCGACGGATACGATCGTGCAAGAGTTGCATGTGTAGAGGGAGGATCGCTCACTGAGCGGAAAGGCGGGGAACATGAGCAAGATAGCCAAGATGGTCGATCATCGCGTAAGGCTTGCGCTGTTGGCGCTGGTGATGACGGCGGCCATGACGATAGGTATCACGGCGTCAGCCGGGGCTGCGGTCGCGATCACCACGTCGACGTCGATCACGGTCGGAACATCGGTAAGCGGAACTTTGAGCGGCACCACCGGCGATTCTTTGGTAGATGGAACACGGACTCGCTACTTCATAGCCTACAGGGTACCGTTGTCGGCAGCGACTACGTATGTCATCCGTCTGAATGACACTGGCTCTGGTGCTGGGATCTATCCGGTTCTTTACCTGCTTGACAGCTCAAAAGAGATCATCGGATACTGCGATAAAGGAGTGTCGCCTGCGCCTTGGAATCCACGCATGGTGTTCACTCCCACGACTTCGGGAACTTATTATCTTCTTGCGTCAAGTTGGTCTGGCGATGTAACAGGGCCGTTTTCGCTTTCGGTGATGCAAGAAGGAATGATATCTGGCACGGTGACCAACAGTTCTGGTCAAGCGCTTGTCGGTGTCTCTGTGAGCGCATATATCAAACAGTATAGTGCTTATCTTGATGTGGGAATCAGCACTCAAACTGATTCTAACGGCAACTATACGCTGGGCGGCCTTGATGCTGGGACCTATCGTGTCAAGTTCAAAGATGAGAGCGGCGCCTACGCGCCACAATGCTACAACAGTAAGCCAACGATCGATACGGCTACTGATGTGGTGGTGGCTGCTGGTCAGACAGCGCTTTTAGTCAACGCCAAGCTGGTCACAGCAGGAAAGATATCAGGCACGGTGACCAACAGTTCTGACCAGGTGCTCTCTGGTATCTACGTGGCAGCCTATGAAAAGAATGCAGTATCTGGTGTCTACGACCTGGTAAGCGACGCCTACACAGATCCGAACGGTAACTATACCCTGGGCGGTCTTAACACCGGAACCTATCGCGTCATGTTCCAGGATGGAAGTGGCATCTACCCGGCGCAGTACTACGATAATAAACCAACGCTGAGCACATCGACTGACGTGGTGGTGACTTCCGCTCAGGTAACACAGATGATCAACGCTCAACTGGTTGCGCCAGGCAAGATATCGGGCACGGTGACTAACACTTCCGGTCAGCCACTCTCTGGTATCTATGTGGATGTTTATATGAGCTACTCAGGCGGTTGGTGGGGTTACGCCGGTTATAGCACGACGACTGATTTGAACGGTAATTATACGCTGAGTGGTCTTGCCCCCGGGGTCTATCGCGTCGGATTCGATTCTGGGAATGGCACCTACGTGACTCAGTATTACGATAATAAACCAACAGTTGACACAGCTACGGACGTGGTGGTGGTAGATGGTCAGAACACAACTACCGTCAATGCCCGGATGGTTGCGGCAGGGTATATCACAGGCACGGTGACCAACAGCTCTGGCCAGGGAATCGATTATATGCGGCTGATAGCCTATCGGTACAACACAGACAGTGGAATGTGGGAGATGGCGTATCAAGGTGGGACGACTCCGACCGGCGATTATTTTATTCCCGGTCTTGCTGCTGGCACGTATCGTGTCGCGTGCGTCGATGCTCATACAGGGATATATGCTACCCAGTATTACAACAACAAAGACACGGTTGAAGGTGGTACTGATGTCGCAGTAGCAGCAGGAAAAACAACCCCAGATATCAACTTCAAACTATTGTTGCTCAGTGAGATAGTAGATCCCTGCACGATAAGTTATAACGCCAACGGAGGTACGGGAGCGCCCGCGGCACAGACTAAGACCTACGGGGTTACGCTACATCTCAGTACTACCAAGCCAACGCGAACCGGTTATTCCTTCCTTGGCTGGTCAACAAGCAAGACAGCTACCACGGCTACCTACCAGCCGGGCGATATCTACGGGGCTTATACCGCCGTAACGCTCTATGCGGTCTGGAGAGCTGATACGTACACAGTCAGCTATGACGCCAACGGAGGTACGGGAGCTCCTGCGGCACAGACCAAGACCTACGGGGTGACCCTACTGCTGAGCACTACGGTACCGACGCGCGCGGGTTACACCTTCCTGGGCTGGTCAACAAGCAAGACTGCAACAACAGCTACTTACCTGTCGGGCGCTAACTATACAGCAAATGCTGCAGCAACACTCTATGCGGTCTGGAAAGTGATCCCGCCCACCATCACTCGTATGGGAGGCGCTGATCGTTATGAGACCGCCGTCAAGATCGCCAAGCAAGGCTGGCCTTCGGGGGCATCGACGGTGCTCCTTGCAAGTGGCGCTAACTATCCGGATGCCTTAGCGGCAACCCCTCTGGCAGCCATGAAGAACGCTCCTATCCTGCTGACGACCACTGCGTCAACACCGGCGGTGACTATGACCGAGATCAAGGTACTCAAGCCCAAGAGCATCATCTTGCTGGGAGGCACCGGTGTGATCTCTGCTGCGCAAGCCACCGCTCTGAAGAACGCAGGCTACAACGTCACACGTTATGGCGGCGCGGACCGCTATGCGACGGCACAGCTCATCAGTAACGCCGTAGAAGCCTTAGGAGGATCCAAGACCGCGATACTGGTGACCGGCGTCAACTATCCGGACGCCTTGATCATGGGACCGGTCGCCGGTATGAACAAGATGCCCATCATCTTCTCAACGCCCACCGGTCTACCTGCTCAGACCAAGACCTTCATAACCGCGAACAAGATCACCAAGATCATCACGGTAGGATATACCGCTGGAAACGCCACGATCATGAGCCAGGCGAAAAGCGCGGTAGGCACCGCCAACGTCACCGCGATAGCAGGAACAGATGGCTACGTGACTTCGGTGGCAGTTGCCAACAAGTACAAGTCCAGCTTTGCAAACGGAGTCGCGGTAGCCACCGGGGCGAACTTCCCGGATGCGCTCACCGGAGGGGCGCTTGCCGCCAAGATGAAGTTCCCAGTGCTGCTGATCAACCCGACCAGTGGCGCGAGCGCTGGGGCCAAGACCTACGTCAAAGCGCTGCCTGCTCCTGCCATCTATGTCTACGGGGGCACCGGGGTGCTGACGGATGCGATCGTACAGGGACTGTATAAGTAGGGAGGTTACGGGGTGTTTTCAGGTACTATTGAAAAGGAGTGAACAGACCCTGAAAGGACTATCGTGACGAACAGCATCGCGGCAACCGCCCAGATCGACCCGACCGTAACGATCGGCGAGAACGTCATCATCGAAGACAGCGTCGTCATCGGCGCCGGGACCGATATCGGCAACCACATCACCATCAAAGCGGGCACGCAGATTGGCGCACACGTGACGATCTCCGACTTCGCGCTGCTGGGCAAACAGCCCAAGCTGGGCAAGTCGTCGACCGCCGGCGGAGGCGCGCTCGCGCCGCTCGCCTTGGGCGATGGCTGCGCGGTGGGCTCGCACACCGTCGTCATGGCGGGCACGACCATCGGCAGGGACTGCATCATCGGCGATAACGCTGGGGTACGCGAGCGTTGCTCTATAGGCGACAACGTGATCGTCGGGCGCAGCGTCACGGTCGAGAACGACACGAGCATCGGCTCGCGCACGCGCATCCAGTCGGGCGCCTATGTGACGGCTTACGTGACGATCGAAGAGGACGTCTTCATCGCTCCGATGGTCGTCATGACCAACGACAACTACATGGGCCGCACCGAGAAGCGTCTGACCGAGATGAAAGGCTGCACCGTGCGCCGCGGCGCGCGTGTGGGCGGCGGCGTCCATATCCTGCCGCGCATCGAGATCGGCGAGGACAGCTTCATCTCGACGGGCGCGGTCGTGACGCGCGATGTGCCGGCCCGGATGCTCGTGATGGGGGTTCCCGCGAAGCCGATACGCCCGGTGGCAGACGAAGAGCTGCTCGAGAACCAGTAGGGGAGCCCACGTGAAGCTACTGCTGATCGCAAACGAGTTCCCTCCGCTGACCACCACCGGCGTCTTCCGCGCGCTGTACCTCTGCCGGGGACTTGTCGCCCGGGGCCATGACGTCACCGTCCTGACCAACTTCAACCGCGACGTCCGCGTGACCGATCCCTGGCTTGAGAGTTTCATCCCGCCGCAGGTCAAGGTCATCCGCATCATGTCGGGAGGCGAGAAACTCGCGGTGCGTCTCAAGCGTGCCACGAAGGAGTGGCTGGTGCGGGTCACGGGCCGAAGGATCCTGGCGCTGGCGCACGCGCTGCGCAAGCCAGGAGCGGAGGTCGTAGCTCCGGAGGAGCCCCCGAAGGTGGTCGCCCCGGAGCCCCCGAAGCCCGCGGAGATCCCCACGTCGACCTGCCACCTCGAGCTCACGCCGCTGATGGAGAAGATGCTGAAGGTGGGAAAGCGCGTCGCACGAAGCTGCGATCTGGTGTTCGTGACCGTCCCGTCCTGGGAGCCCCTGATCGTGGCTGACATGATCGCCCGCCAGACCGGCAAGCCGCTTGTCGTCGACTACCGCGATCTCTGGGCCTGTAATCCGGTTGCACCTGGCAATGACCAGGAGCAGCGGGTCGAACACGGGATCCTTGAACGCGCCAGCCAGGTGATCACGGTCACGAAGTCCTGCGAGCGGATCTACCGCGAGAGGTTTCCTCATATCGCGGAGAAAGTGGCCATAATCACGAATGGTTTCGATCGCGCGATGCTCCCGGAACCGAAAACTCTGCCCGGGGCGCTGCGCCTCATCTACGCGGGCGCTCTGTATGGGGGACGCGATCTGGGGTGTGTGGTAGCGGGGCTCACGTCCTTTTCTCAAGAAAAGCTGCGCCTGGATTTCTATGGTTCAGGGCATATCGTGCCTTCTGGGTCGCCGGAACCTCCGGACCTCGTTGAACGTCATGGCTTCGTTCCGCGCCAGACCGCCCTTGAGAAACTCGCGGAAACTGATGTGGCGATCGTCGTCTCGGCTCTCGGTGACAAGTCTGCGCTGCCCTTGAAGACCTATGATGCGCTCTCTCTGAATAAGACGATCCTTTTCATAGGCGACGAAGATGCGGAAGTGGTCGACTTCATCAGGCAGTATGGACAGGTCTTCACGCTTCCCTATGACTGCGCACCGGAACAAGTCGAAGCCTTGATGCGCGACCTGATCGCGCGCAAAGCCGAAGGCACGCTCTCACAGCCGACCGACCCCGCCTTCGGCCAGCTTGAGTCGATGACTCACGTCGATGAGTTCCTGGAGGTCTTCGCCAAAGCGCTCAAGTAGTCGATCCACTGGTCAGCGACGCGGTCAGAATCATAGGCGGCACCGGCATGCTGATACGCGGCCTCCCCGATCGCCGCACGCAGCGCAGGGTCGTCGGCGAGCATCCGGAGCTGCGCCGCCATCACCCCGAGGTCGCCCTGGGCACAGAGTCCTTTCGTGCCGGGCGCGATATCGCGATCAAGCAAGCCCCCCAGATCGACCTCCAGTGAGACGAAAGGCCGGCGCGCGAAGGCGGCCTCGATGAAGGTGTTGGGGAGCCCCTCGCTTCCCGAGGTGTTGATCAGGATGACGTCCTCGTGGAACAACCGCATCAGTTCGTCATGGGGGATCCCCGGCGACAACTCGATGTTCGCGTGACGACCGAGGTCATGGGTGAGCGCCGTGAAGAAGCCTTCGTTGCCACGCTCGGGCATGATCATCTGTATCCTGATGTCCGGGAGCAGCTGCGCCAGCTGCTCGACTACCCAGGGCCGCTTCACGCCGTCGCAGCGTCCGATCCACAGGAGCGAAGGTTTCCCCCCGGGATTTATGTGCTGAGCATGCTCTCCAGAGAACGGGTTCTCGAACGCGCTCTCGATAACAGGCGCGTTGTGGCCGTATCTCTCCTTGAGAGCGGCCTGTTGAGTTCGGTTCTGTGTGACAAAACCCATCGACAGCGAGATCTGCTCGCTGACGAGGCGCTCAGAGAGCGGAGGAAGATAGCCAGAGCCGTCCACGAGACTGTCGCCGTTCAACCAGTAAACGGGCAGGATGCCGGCAGCTTTCAGCTCCCGCAGGAAGACGGGCGGCACCAGAAGGCCGAAGATGAAGAAGGCATGCTCTCCCTCGAAGACAAGATCCTGTCTTGCGCGCGCGCGGTTGATATAGCGCGAGATGACCGGCACGCCTTTTGAGATCGCGGCCCGGCGCTGGCGCGCTTCGATGTTCTCGTAGGGGACCTGGAAGTCGATCGGCTTGTCGTGAAGAAGGATGACCTGTGTGTCCCCGCGACGCGCGAACGCCCGCGCCAGGTAATAGAGCTGGATCTCGACTCCACCGTACGACCAGGGTTGCTCCCGGTCAGCGAACATGCCGAGGAAGCTCTCCATCATGAAGAACACGGAATATCGATACGTGGAAGGGTGGTCAGTCATGGTGCTAAGTATACGACAACGTGCTCAATGCTATCATTGACTAGTCTTAGGTCAGGAAAACGAAGTTGAGGATACCTGCGTGAAACAAAGCTTGAAAGGCATGCGTGTCTGCGCGCTTGTCAGTAACGATACCTCGATCGACTCCCGGGTGAAAAAGGAGTGCGCGGCGCTTGCTGAAGCAGGGGCTGAAGTCACGCTGGTCGGTCAGTCCGGGCCGAAGCCCTATCCCGGCGATGTCTCGAAGTTGCCTTATGAGCTCATCCTGACACGGCAACCGGAGGTCCCCCGTTGGTATGCGCGCTGGGGACGCGAGACGGTGTTCTACCCTCTGAGGGTGGCGGTCAATCTCTCTCTGGAGCCGTTTCGCCGCCGCCTGTTCTCCGTGCGCCCCTGGATCCTGAAAGCAGTGAGAGGACGCACGTTCGACGTGATCCACGCGAACGACTTCGACATGCTGGCGACCGGCGCCGAGCTGGCGCGACGCTGTGGCGCGAAGCTGGTCTATGACTCCCATGAGATATATCTGGCGCCCGGGCGCGTGATCGCGAGCGAGCGCTACGTGGCGCAGCTTCGGGAGCGGGAGCGGGAGCTCGTGCAGAAGGTCGATGGGTTCATCACGGTGAACCCGAAGATCGCGGAATACCTTGCTGACCTCTATCACACACCAGTTGATCCGATAACGATCTATAACGGGTCGACGACACGAGTGACTGAATCGGTACCGGCGCACAAGCTTCTGCGCGTCTTGTTTCTGGGTACGCCGCAACCGTTCTTCAATCTGCCGCGGCTGATACCACAGATGGAACGTTTCCGTGGAAAGCTGGAGCTGACGATCCAAGGGCACAGCGGTGAGATCGATGCGGTCAAAGAGGCGATCACTTCAAGCGGTACGGCGGATTTCATTCACGTGCTCCCGTCTGTTGATACATACTCGATCGTCGATTCGATCAAAGACTTCGACCTGGGTCTCAATAACATGCAGGCCAGCAACCTCAATGAGGTCATGTCATCGCCCAACAAGTTCTTCGACTATCTGGCAGCAGGACTTGGAAGTATAGCGTCAAAGCAGCAGGTGTTTCTTTCCTCAGTTGTGGAAGAGACGGGCTGCGGCTACGTGTATGACCAGCGAGAGCCGGAAGATCTCTTGCATGCTATTAACTATCTGGTCGACCATCCGGACGAAGTAACTGCGATGAAGCGCAACGCCTTGGCGGCGTCGCAGCAGTTCCTCTGGGATGTCCAGAAGCTCAAGCTGGTCGAGCTGTATAGTTCACTACAGGAAGGACTCTCGTGAAAGTCATCAGCGTGGTCGGCGCCCGGCCCAACTTCATGAAGATCGCTCCGTTCATCCGGGCGATCGAGGCACATAACGCAACCGGTGTCGCGCCGACGATCGAGCATGTGCTGGTGCATACCGGGCAGCACTATGACGCGGAGATGTCGCAGAGCTTCTTCGACGAGCTCGAGATCCCCGCGCCCGACATCAACCTGGGCATCGGATCTGGCTCTCATGGAGAGCAGATCGGCAATACCCTCATCGCATTCGAGCAGGTCTGTCTTGATCTGACGCCTGACTGGGTCGTCGTGGTGGGCGACATCAACGCGACGGCAGCCTGTGCGCTGATCGCCAAGCGCTTGGGGATCTGGGTCGCTCACATCGAGTCCGGACCGCGCAACTTCGATATCATGGTGCCCGAGGAGCAGAACCGGATCATCGCCGACGCGATGTCCGATCTCTTGTTCGCGCTTGATCCGCTTTCGGTTGAGAACCTGAAGGCGGAGGGCTACGGTGATGACCGCATCGTGCTCGCGGGCAACGTGATGATCGACACGCTGGACCAGCAGACGCGGCGCGCTGCTGCTTTGGACCCGCTCGCGATCGTTTCACAGAACCTGGTCGCCGGCCAGCCTGGCGTGCCTGAGCTGGTCGAGGATGCCTACGCAGTCGTGACGTTGCACCGTCCTTCGAACGTCGATTTCGTTGAGCGCTTATCTGACATCGTTGCGCTGTTCGAAGATGTCGCCTGCGATATGCCGGTGCTCTGGACCGTGCATCCCCGGACGCGTAAGCAGCTGGTTGAGTTCGACCTTTGGGAGCGGGTACTCGCGCATCCTGGGCTGGTACTTTTGCAGCCTCTTGATTATCTTGAGCTGCTACGTCTGAACCAGACGGCGCGCCTCATGTTGACTGACAGCGGCGGTCTGCAGGGCGAGTGCTGTGTCCTGGGCACGCCGGCGCTGATCCTCTTCGACACGGCGGCTCTGCCGGAGACCTACATCGAGTCGGGCGGGACGAACGCGCTCGCGCGGGGAGATCACGCGGCGATGAAGGCGCTTTATGAGCGGATCAAAGTCCGTCCGCGGGCGCCGTACCGGCCTGCGTGCTGGGACGGTCAGGCGGCGGTCCGTATGGTGCAGGCGCTCGTTTCGTACCGGTAAAGTTTCAGCAACATCTTGCGGTTTTCATGGGGCTGGGGCCCGGACTGATAGAATTGTAACGTATATCTGTGTTGTCCCGATCAAAAGGAGATAAAGCCATGTCAATCCCCCTGTTGGATCTTACCCTTCAGTATCATGAGCATAAAGACGAGTTCGACGCTGCGATCAGCAACATCTTCGAACACTCCAGCTTCATCGGCGGGGCGCCCGTCAAGCAGCTGGAAGAAGAGATCGCCGCGTACTGCGGGACGAAGTACTGCGTCGCCTGCGCCAACGGCACCGATGCGCTGTTCCTGATCATGCACGCGGCGGGCATCGGCAGAGGCGACGAGGTCATCACGACGCCGTGGACCTTCTTCGCGACCGTCGAGGCGATCCAGCATGTGGGCGCGAAGCCGGTCTTCGTCGATATCGAGCCCGGAACCTACAACATCGACGCCTCCCTGATCGAGGCGGCGATCACACCGGCGACCAAGGCGATCATGCCGGTCCATATCTTCGGACAATGCGCCGACATGGACGTGATCAACGCGATCGCCGAGAAGCATGGCCTGCTGGTCTTCGAGGACGCCTGCCAGGCGATCGGCGCGACCTACAAGGGCAAGCGCGCCGGCTCGCTTTCGAAGGCGGCGGCGTTCTCGTTCTTCCCGAGCAAGAACCTGGGCTGTGCCGGCGACGGCGGCTGCCTCGTCACCGATGACGAGGAGTTCGCCACCAAGGCGCGGCTGTTCGCGACCCATGGCTCGCCGGTGAAGTATCACCACACGGTCTTCGGATCGAACTCGCGTCTGGACACGCTGCAGGCGGCGATCCTTTCCGTCAAGCTACCCTATCTGGACGAGCAGAACGGTCAGCGCCACGCGGCCGCCAAGTACTACGATGAAGCTTTCGCCGCAGCTCCTGAGATCGAGACGCCGGTCGAGCGCGACTTCGGCACGATGGTCTATCACCTCTACGTCATCAAGTCAGAGAAGATCGACGCGATCCAGGCGGCGCTCAAAGACGCTGGCATCGGCAACGCGATCTACTACCCGATGTCGCTGCACCTGCAGGAAGCCATGACCACGCTGCCGGGCTGGCAGACGCCGAGCCTGCCGGTCAGCGAGAGCTGCGACAACAAGTGCCTGGGCATCCCGTGCTTCCCTGGTATCACGCGGGAGCAGCAGGATGAGGTCATCGAAGTCGTGCTGGGCGCGCTGCGATAAGTCATGGACATCAGGCAGCGGATACGTAAGATCGGGGACTTCATCCTTGACTTCACGCGCATCAGCGCGATCCGCCGCCTGTCAAAAAGCGTCGACGTCAGGAAGTTCGAAGTCTTCAAGCTGATCGTCCTGGGCGTGATCTTCACGTTTCTGGATGGTCTTGGACTGACGTTGCTGCTACCTGTCCTGCAGTTCATCCAGGACCCCAGGCATTATGTGATCGGCGGCAACTTCATATGGAACACGATATCGAAGTTCATCACGTTCTTCCATATCCCGATCACCTTGGTCAATCTGCTGATCATGGCGTTCACGCCGATCCTGCTGCGCCAGTTCGTCTTCTTCGTGAACGCCTGGTATTCCGCCCGCGTCTCGGGGCGGATCGCGATCCGGGCCCGTATGAAGGCGCTGAACACCTTCTATGACGCGGATCCGGACTTCTACGACCGCTACGGGGTCGGGGAGCGGGTCAACGTAGTGATGAACCTCTCGACCGCCTCGGGCACGGCGTTCATCTCGGTCATCACGTTCTTCATGACCCTGCTTCTGGTCCTTGTCTATGTCGCGATCCTCCTGAAGATGTCGGTGCTGGTCACGATCTGTACGCTGGTCGCCGGCGCGCTCGTTATGCTGGTCACGCAGGTCAATATCCGGCGCATCGGCGCTTTCAGTCGCTACATGGCGCGCCGCACGCAGGAGATGTATGCCAAGATCGTCGAGCGCATGAACCTGATCCGCCTGGTGAAGATGCGCGACCAGAAAGCCCAGGAGAAGAAGTTCATCGAGGACTTCAGCTGGGAGATGTTCCGCGTCAGCATCAAGACGGCGATCCGCAGCGCGACGATGGAGATCACCTCGCAGCCGCTGATGATGATCGCGGCCTTCATCACGCTGTTCATCTGTGTGACCGTCGTCAAGATGGGTCTGCCGCAGGTCATCCTCATCGTCTACATCCTGACGCAGATCAACGCGAAGATCACCGCCATCAACGGGAGCCGTCAGGCGATCACCATGAACATGGCGAGCGTCAAGCTGCTGAACGAGACCATCGACGTCGCGGCGCACAGCAACAACATCCGCAGCGGGGACGTCCCCTTCACTGACCTTACGCAGGGCATCGAACTCAAACAGGTGGAGTTCTCCTACCCGGATGTCTACCGCCCCGACGGAACGTTACAGTCCGCCGGCAGCGACATCCTCAAAGACATCACGCTGTCGATCCCAGCCGGGTCGTTCGCCGCCTTCGTGGGACGCTCCGGCGCGGGTAAGTCGACGCTCGTGGAGCTCTTCGCGCGGATGCGGGACGCGGACTCCGGCACGATCCTCTATGATGGCCGCGACATCAGGGACTACCAGCTGGGGCAGCTGCGCCGCTCGATCGGTTATCTGACGCAGCAGGCCATGCTCTTCAACGACACGGTGTACAACAACCTCATCTACGGCCTGGGTTTCGATCCGACTGAGGAGCAGGTCCGCGCGGCGCTCGAGGGCGCCTACGCGAGCTTCGTCTACGACCTGCCGCAGGGACTTGAGACCAACCTGGGGGACTCCGGTGTGCGCTTCTCCGGTGGCGAGCGCCAGCGTATCGGTCTTGCGCGCGTACTGCTTGAGGACACGCCGATCCTGGTGCTTGATGAGCCGACCTCGGCGCTTGACAGTGAGTCCGAGGGCTACATCCAGAAAGCGCTTGAGGAGCTGCATGGGAAGAAGACCCTCATCGTGATCGCGCATCGCCTGGCCACGGTCATGAAGGCGGATCAGCTCTTCGTGATGCAGGACGGCGAGATCGTCGAGCGCGGCACCCACGCCGATCTGATCGCGCGCGGCGAGACCTACGCGCAGCTTTTCCAGAACCAGCTGATGGTGCTCGACGGGGTCGACCCGGAGACACTTGCGCTCAGCGAAGCTTAGGGCCGGAGGGTCTTCTTCATGACTGTTCAAACCTCAGACATGAGCTGGTACACCTGGGACTGGTATGGTCAGCTGTTGAAGCTGATCGATCAGAACGGTTTCTCGTTTGCGGATTACTTCGATCATGATCAGTTCGCGCGTCCCTGCATCTTGCGCCATGATGTCGACTACAGCTTACAGCGGGCGGTAGAGATGGCGCGGTTTGAAGCGAAGATGGACTTGGGGCAGCAAGTTCGCTCAACCTATTTCGTTCTTATAAACAGCGAGGTGTACAATCCCAGATCCCCAGACAGTCGCAGAGCCTTACGTGAGTTGACTGAGCTCGGCCATCAAATCGGTCTGCATTTCGATACGGCGATCTACGAAGCAAAAGACCCGGAATCTTTTATCGGTCATGTGCAAGAAGAGGTAGAAGCGCTTTCCGAGTTAGCGGGGGTCAGGATAAAAGCGATGTCGATGCATCGACCATCGCAGGAGATCCTTGCTGCTGATTTACTGATTCCGGGAATCGTGAACACCTATAATGACTTCTTCTTTCATCAGTTCAAGTATGTTTCAGACTCAGGGTTGCTCTGGCGCGAAGACCCCCAGGTCGCAGTCTCATCTGATAGTGTCGAGCGTCTGCATGTCCTCACTCATCCGATCTGGTACAGTAAAATCGAAGAGCCCTACAAAGAAAAACTCTTTGCGATCGGAGATGCAGCAGGGCGAGAAGCGTTAACACGTTTGCAAGCGGAGATCTGCCCGAGGTTGTCAGGCGCATTATCTGAAGAGGAGATCTCATGCCACTTTCGCTAACGGAGATCCTGACCTATCTTGAAGAGCGGGGGATAGCGTATACCTGCTCAGGAGCTTCAGACGTCACGATCGGGGTTCCGGGAGCGCTTCCGGTCAAACAGGACGGAGTGCTCTGCTGGGCCCGTGACAGTGCTGTGCTGGAAACAGCCGGAGTTGAAGATCACGCGCAGATCATCGTCCTTGTGCCAGAAGGGTTTGTTGAACAACAAAGCAAGAATGCGTACATCACGGTCGAAAAGCCGCGCGCGACGTTTTTCGAGCTCATTAATCACTTTTTCGTCTGCGAAGCTGAACCGGTGATCGATCGAACTGCGGTTGTTGAGACGAAAAGAGTAGGATCAGGCGTTACGATCGGGGCGCAGAGTTATATCGGCCCGGAAGTTACGATCGCGGCTGGGGTGAAGATCGGGCACGGGGTCATCATCGATTGTCCGGCGACCATCGGGGAGTCAACGATCATCCACTCTGGAGTGGTGATCGGAACCGATGGCTTCGGATATTACAAGCGCTCGGACGATTCGATCGGTAAGATCCCGCACCTCGGCGGAGTCATTATCGGTGGCAACGTGGAGATCGGCGCGAACACCTGTATCGACCGGGGGACTCTTGATAACACCGTTATCGAAGACGGCGTGAAGATCGATAACCTCTGCCATATCGCGCACAACGTGCGCATCGGCGCAAACAGTCTGGTGATCGCTCAGTCACTGGTGGGTGGAAGCACCGAAGTTGAAGAGGAGGGGTATATCGCACCGGGGGCGACCATCGCGAACCAGCTTCATGTGGGGCGCCATGCGCTCATAGGCATGGGCGCCGTTGTGACGAAGGATGTGCCCGCGGGTGTTGTCGTAGCTGGTGTTCCCGCAAAGGTCATCCGCAGCAATAACAGCGATCTGTTTTAGCCGCTGACTGGGCGCTTCGTGTGGACGTAGAACCCTTCGCCGGTCTTACGTCCGAGTTTTCCTTCGGCAACCAGCTCCACCAGTAAGGGTCGCGGCTCGTAGGTCTCGTCCGCCAGGCGCTCCGCGAGGTTGCGCATGATCTTCTCACAGACGTCAAGCCCGATGAGGTCAGCTAAAGCCAGAGGACCCATCGGGTGGTTGAGTCCGAGCGTGATAGCCTGATCGATCTTCTCGGCATCCGCGACACCTTCTTCCAGCTCACGGACTGCCTCGTTGATGAGTGGCATGAGCGCCCGGTTGACCGCGAAGGCGGGAGTGGCGCTGACGCGCACAGGAGTCTTGCCGAGAGCTCGTGCGAAGTCATCGAGGAACTGAGATACTTCTGGCGAGGTCATAGATCCGACAGCGGTCTCGACCAGCTGCATGCGAGGCACCGGGTTGAAGAAGTGCTGCACGCCGAAGCGCTCAGGACGAGTCAGAACCGTCGCCAGATCATCAACGGAAAGACCTGAGGTGTTGGTGGCGATGATGGCGCTGTCTTGCAGGTAAGGCTCAACGGATGACAGAAGAGAGAGCTTGGCGCCCATGTCTTCAGCGATCGCCTCGATCACCACGTCAGCAGGAGCAAGAGCCTGCAAGTCATCAGTGACCGTCAGGCGCTCTCCTGCGCGCGCAAGTTCTGTAGCATCCAGTGTGCGACTGAGGCGATCCAGTACTTTCTGATGTGCCGCTTGAAGCTTCTCAAGGTTGCGGGCATACCAGATGACAGGAAGGCCCCGCGAGAGCAGGTGTTCTGCAAGGCCTGCCCCCATGGTGCCGCAGCCAAGGACGGCGATGGTCATGGCCTGATCGTTAGAGGAGTGGGCGAAGTCAAGGACTTCTCCTGTACTGAGCGCCACATCGCTTTTATAGAGTACTTTGGTTGCGTCAGGAGCTTCGATCAGCGCTGTCCAGTAGGGGACGTTCTCATGTCCCAGGGGTGGAGCGTTGACTTCGGTGATGGCAAGGACGGTGGCTTCAGAAGCTTCGATCGTCTCAAGTGATCTGCCGCAATATGAGCAGACAGGAAGTTCATAGGAGTAGCTGATATCACAGCTTTGACAATGCCAGGTCTTCATGAGCGGCCTCCTACGATCGTCACACTACAGGTCCCTCCGATGCCGCCGACGTTGTGCGCCAGGCCGACATGTACGTCAGGAAGTTGGCGTTCGTCAGCCTCTCCGCGTAGCTGCGTACACAGCTCATAGATCTGCCCCACGCCGGTCGCCCCTATCGGGTGTCCTCCAGCTTTCAGTCCTCCGCTTGCGTTTACCGGGATGCGGCCGCCTCTCTGCGTCGCTCCTTCCCTCAGAAGATCTGCGCCCTTGCCTTCTTCAGCGAAGCCGAGGTCTTCGCAGGCAACGAGCTCTGCGATCGTAAAGCAGTCGTGCACCTCAGCGAAGCTGATGTCAGAGGGCCTAAGCCCTGCTTCCTGATAGGCCTGCTGTGCCGCAAGCTTGGCTGCGGGAAGCGAGGTGAGAGTCGAGCGCTGTCCCAGTGAGATGACGTCAGTGGTAAGAACACTGGCAAGAACCGGAAGCGAACGTTCATCACGGGGCTCACGCTCCAAGATCGCAGCGGCAGCCCCATCAGAGATCGGACAGCAGTCGAAGAGGTTCAAAGGAGAAGAGACGAGGGGCGAGGCCTCGATATCAGTCATGCTCACGTGCTTATGGTGGAAATGAGCTTTGGGGTTCAAGAGAGCGTTTTGGTGGTTCTTGTAAGAGATCGCCTGCAGATCCTCATGCGTTGAGCCCCAGCGTGCGAAGTGGCACTGTGCCAACAGGGCATAGTTGGCTGGAAAGGTCACCCCGTAGACCTGGTCAAGCAGGGCGTCTCCTGCCATACCGATGTTGCGGGTCAGCTCCATCCCAGAGATAGAGGTAAGCTTCTCGACGCCTAAGACCAGTACCCGCTGGTAGCGCGACAGCGCAAGGGTCGCCTGATGGAGGGCGGCTCCTCCCGCCGCACAGGCAGTCTCCGTGCGCCAGACAGGGATATGCAGACCGGGGAATATCCCCGCGAACACCGCATTGAGATGCAGCTGCTTCTCATTGGGGCCTCCGAGGAAGTTGCCGATGATGGCCGCATCGATGTCCTTGGGTTCCAGTCCGGCGTCTTTCAACGCGGCAAGACTTGCT
>Ga0209629_10000948_pt1 | contig 17191 bp, 15 predicted proteins | sample TergutCu122P5_FD_187286 | JGI IMG/M metagenome (GOLD analysis project Ga0209629, IMG submission 187286) | Cubitermes ugandensis P5 segment gut microbial communities from Kakamega Forest, Kenya - Cu122 P5 (SPAdes) (version 2) | ecosystem: Host-associated > Arthropoda: Insects > Digestive system...
TCCGTGCAACAAAGTAAGGTCTTTTGACAAGTCCTCAAGCAGGCGTTTTCCGTATTCGGCTTTAACATTTCCGCCCTGCTCATATTCCACAATATATTGCCCAATTTGCCAGTAAGTTTCTACCAAACAAGTATTTACAGACAAAACCGCTCGCTGCCGACCGTGTACAAATGTCTCGGAAATATGCGAAACTAATTTGCTGTAATTTTTATTTTGCTTTTCGATAGAATTCATTTTTAATGAAAATTATTACACCGCAAAGTTAAGAAAAAAAATTTATATGGTCGTGTCTTTAAACGACTCTTAGTACATTTTTTCTATTACTGAGAAAAATCAGGTATTCATTCCACCGCAAACGTTGATAACCTGCCCGCTGACATAACTCGAAAGGTCGCTGGCGAGGAAAAGTGCCGTTTTTGCAACTTCGTCGGGTGTGCCGCCGCGTTTCAATGGAATTGTTTCCGCCCATTTTGCGCGTTGCTCATCGGTTAAGGCGTGCGTCATTTCTGTTTCGATAAAACCGGGCGCAATGGCATTGACACGTATTCCGCGCGAGCCAAGTTCCTTTGCCATCGACTTTGCGAAACCAATCATTCCTGCCTTTGATGCCGAATAATTTGCCTGCCCGGCATTGCCCGAAACGCCCACAACCGAACTCATATTGATAATTGAACCCGATTTTTGCCGCATCATTTGCGGGGTAACTGCGTGAATAAAATTAAACGCCGATTTCAAATTGACCGTAAGCACGGCATCCCATTGCTGCTCTGTCATTCGCATCATCAAGCCGTCTTTGGTAATTCCGGCGTTATTTACAAGAATATCAATTTGTCCGAAATCCTTAATTATCTGTTCTGTAACCTGATGCGCCTCGTCGAACGAAGCCGCATTTGATGCGTAAGATTTAACTTTTACGCCAAAAGCGGCAATTTCCTGCTCGGTTTGTTCGCCGTTTTGGTCAATAATTAAATCCGTAAAAGCGATATTTGCGCCTTGTGATGCAAATTTCAACGCGATTGCTTTACCAATTCCGCGTGCAGCACCTGTTATTAGCGCAGTTTTTCCTTCTAAAAGTTTCATATTTATTTTTTAAAATAAAATCAATAAATAATAATTTGCCACAAAGGTACGGCTTTTTTATTAAAAATTAAATATTCAGAATAAAGAATTTTTTGTAATTTTGCGCTCTCAAAAAAATATAAAAATATGAAATTTACACCAGAAAAATATAATTTGCCTGATATTCCGATGACGCCTTTTATTGACGCTAAGGAAATCGAGGATTTTCTTGCTGCAGCAAAACCAAGTCGGCAAGATGTAGAAGCGGTTGTTGCAAAATCGCTTAACAAACAGCGGCTGAGTTTGCAGGATACGGCTACTTTGATTATGGCTGACGACCCCGAAAGTGTTTCGATAATCAAACACGCTGCAAAACGCTTAAAAGAAGCCGTTTATGGCAATCGTATCGTGCTTTTTGCGCCTTTGTATGTGGGAAACTACTGTATGAACAATTGCTCATATTGCGGTTTTCGCGCTGAAAATAAAGATGCGCTGCGCACTACTTTAACCCGCGACCAGTTGATTAGCGAAGTGGAATCGCTCGAAGAAGAAGGACAAAAACGCTTGATACTTGTTTTTGGCGAACATCGAACTTATTCGCCTGAATTTATCGCTGAAACAGTGCGTACAGTGTATTCCGTAAAGAAAAATGGCGGGGAAATCCGCCGCGTGAATATCAACGCTGCGCCTTTGGATATTGAAGGTTTTCGTATTGTCAAAGAATCGGGAATTGGCACTTATCAGGTTTTTCAGGAAACATATCATCCTGAAATGTACAAAATTTATCACAAATCAGGTCCAAAACGTGATTATAACAATCGTTTGACCTCTCTCGACCGCGCTCAGGAAGCGGGATTAGACGATGTTGGAATTGGTGCATTGTTCGGACTTTACGACTGGCGTTTTGAGGTTATGGCTATGGTGCGGCACACAAATCATCTTGAGGCGTGTTACAATGTAGGACCGCACACAATTTCTTTTCCGCGTATGCAGGCGGCTTCCAATATTTATTATGACGAAAAATACAAAGTCAGCGATGCCGATTTTGCCAGAATGGTGGCTATTTTACGATTAGCAGTTCCTTATACCGGCTTAATTTGTACAGCCCGCGAAAAAGCGGAAGTTCGCCGCGAAGTGCTGCAATACGGCGTTTCGCAAATTGACGGCGGCACAAAATTGGAAATTGGCGCATATTCCGAAGAGGCGGAAATGTCGCAAAACTTGAACCGCGAACAGTTTGAAATAAGCGATTCACGCTCGTTGCACAATGTAATTGACGATTTGCTCGAAGGCGAATATTTGCCGTCTTTTTGTACTTCGTGCTATCGCAGAGGTCGTACAGGCGAACATTTTATGGAATTTTCGGTTCCCGGTTTTATCAAACGTTTTTGTACCCCAAATGCCATTTTTACTTTGGCTGAATATCTCGAAGATTATGCCAACGCCGAGCAAAAACAAAAAGGTTATAATTTGATAGAAAAACAACTTGGGCAAATTGAAGAGCCGACAGTTACGCAAATACGTGATACACTTGAACTTATTAAAAAAGGAAAAAGGGACTTGTATTGGTAAATTAAGAATTGAGAATGAAGAATGTAAAATCAAATTATGGCTTGAAAAGCCACATTTGAATAACCGCAGGTAAAGCGTAGCGAACCTGCGGATGACGAAAAACCTTAAACTGCTGCCCGTAGTGGCAGAACAAAAAAAGTACTGCCTTACAGGCAGGCATTATCTGGCTTGTTAAACCGCAGGTCTTTGACCTGCGGTTATTAAAATTACGCACTCACGGGCAAAATTCAAAAAATTACACTCTTGATTCTTATATTTTTAGTAAATATCAGATATTCATTAAAAAATTATTATCTTTGCTTTTCTTATTTTCAATAAAAATAAAAGCAGATGCGACATCAAGACATTCGCGAAAAAGAGGTAGAAAACAAAATTTCTCAGGAATTTTTTACAGAATACGACTGCACAAAAGTTCTTGGTGATGTTGATTTTGCCGTTTCGCCAAAAGAGGGAATTTTTAAAGATGAAATTTTCTACCTTTGGGCTGAGGCGAAGCAAAAGCCGACAGATGTGCTTGTTATGCTCACTCAACTTGTGATTACGGTTGGAAAGGCAAAACTTGACCAGAAATTTACTCCGCCCGCTTTTCTCGGTGCTTTTGATAATGAAAAAATTGCTTTTGTTCCATACAAAGATGTTCACGAGGTCTTTTATCAGAATGATTTTAACTGGAAAGCCGCCCCAAACGACCACACTTCAAAGGAGTTTAAGCAGGTTTATAAGCAGGTTGAGACGGCAATAAACCGTTTTCCTTGGGAGAGATATGAGTTTAATTTTGTAAAAGATGAAAAGGAGTTACGCAAATTTATCAAAGAAAATTTTATTGAAGGCAAACTTGGCACCACGCAAATTGAGATTACGGAATACAATTTTGTGCATATTTTTTACAAATGGTTAGACACCGTAAAGCCCACAATCGCAGTGGATTGGGAAAATGGTGCATATAAATACAAAATTTTTGAGCGTGATTTTTACCTCGCCGATTTGATTTCTGAAAATGATGAAACGATTGAAAAATTGCTTGTTCAACTCAAAAAAACTTATTATAAAACAGAAGTAAATATTAGCGAAAGGTTTTTTTCGGAAATAGAATTTACCGACAATGGTGCGGCATATCGTATTTTTTGGAATAAATATCGCCGTCCGCCCAAAGATATTTACAGACAAGAAATTAAAAACCGTCAGGATTTGCTTGTTTTGCCGAATTTTAGAGAGCGGAAAGGTGCATTTTTTACACCGCAAATTTGGGTTGAAAAATCGCAGGAATATATTGCCGATGTTCTCGGTGAAAAATGGCAAGAGGAGTATTACATTTGGGATTGCGCCGCAGGAACAGGCAATTTGTTGTACGGACTTACCAATCCGCTGCATATTTTTGCCTCAACACTCGACAGCGGCGATGAAAAAATTATGCATCAAGATATTGATAATCAACACTCTAAATTGCTAAAAAATCACGTTTTTCAGTTTGATTTTCTCAATGGCGATTTTTCGGAATTGCCGCAGGATTTACAAAATATTATCAAAGACGAAAAACGGCGCAAAAAATTGATTATTTATATTAATCCGCCGTATGTGGAAGGTGATAATATTAGAGGTATTGGAAGAAAAGATGTTCAGGTTAGCAAAATTCACACTTTATATCAAAAAGAATTAGGAAAAGCAAGTGCTGAAGTTTCTGCTCAATTTTTTGGTAGAATATATTTTGAAATACCGGATTGTATTATTGCAGCATTTTCTAAAATGAATTTTCAAGTAGCACCAAATTATAAAAAATTTAGAGAATTCTTTTTGGCAAAAATTGAAAAAATATTTATTATGCCGTCTGCAACGTTTGATAATGTTAGCGGAAAATTTCCTATAAGTTTTAAAATTTGGAATACAAATAAAAAAATCAAATTTAAACAATGTAAAGCAGATGTGTATGATGGAAAAGGAGTTTTTTCTGGTAAAAAAACAATTTACTCGTACGATAATTCAAAATATATAAGTGATTGGCTTGAAAAATATTCAAAAAAACATAGTTCTAAAGAATATATTGCTCATTTAGCATCTGTGGGAAATGATTTTCAAAATCAAAGAATGGTTTTTATTGATAATTTTGAATCAAGAAGAAAAAAAGGAGGAAGGCATACTAATATAGCACTTGATAATTTCATTCAATCTTGTGTCTATTTTGCTGTGCGAAAAGTCATTCCTGCAACTTGGCTCAACGACCGCGACCAATTTCTATATCCAAACAAAAAATGGGAAAAAGATATTGAATTTCAAAATGATTGCCTTGTTTTTACAATTTTTAACAATAATATTTCTGCAAAAAACGGTGTAAATCACTGGATTCCATTTAAAGAAACCGAAATTGGGGCGCAAAGTGAATACGAAAGCCATACATTGATTAGTTTTCTCAGTGGCGAAAAAGTTGCAAATGCCTATTCCGACCTGTTTTCACATTTGAAAGAGAAAATAGAAAAACAGTCAGGGTTGAATTGGCAACAAGGACAAAAACGTGATTTTTCCGCAGAGGCACAAGCCGTTTTTGATGCAGGAAAAGCACTTTGGAAATATTATCACGGACAGGATATGAAGTTTATTGAGTTCAAATTTGGCAAAGAAAAATATAATGTCAATGCAAGTTTGTACGATATTCGAGAATATTTTCAAGGCAGAAATGAAAAAGGAACGATGAAAAACAAGTCAGAAGACCCAAAATACAACGAATTAATTGCCAATTTGCGTGAAAAAATAACTATTTTAGCACAAAAAATAGAGCCAAAAGTTTATGAATATGAATTTTTAATGAAATAAATTTTATAATAATGAAAAAAGAAAATAACAATGCGCGGCTGCACATCGGGCTTTTTGGCAGGCGCAACACAGGTAAAAGTTCGGTTATAAACCGACTGACAGGACAAAATCTGTCCATTGTTTCGGACATTGCGGGTACGACTACCGACCCCGTGAAAAAGGCGGTTGAAATTCCCGGACTTGGTGCGGTTGTCGTAATTGATACCGCCGGAATTGACGATGCGGGCGAATTGGGGCAGCAGCGGATTAACAAATCTTTGCAGGCAGTCAAACAGGTTGATATGGCGGTCGTTGTGCTTTGCGAAAACCGTTTCAGCAACGAAGAACAGCAATTAGTACGGCAGTTGCAGCAATTACAAGTGCCGTTCGTTTTTCTACATAATAAATCAGACGAAAATCCTGCCGACAAGTCATTTGCAAAGCAATTAAAAGAAAATTACGATGTAGATTTTGTTGATTTTTCGGCTAAAACGGGCGAAAATCTTGATAAACTTTTGCAGATATTGCAAAAGAACCTTCCGGACAGTTTCAACAAACTTCCGCCGCTCTTTGCCGACAAGGTCAAAGCGGGCGATATGGTACTTTTCATTACGCCCATTGATACCGAAGCACCTGCCGGTCGATTGATTTTGCCGCAGGTTCAGGCAATACGCGAGGCGTTGGATTTTAACTGCGTTGCGGTGGTGCTTAAAGAAACAGAAGTCAAAGATTTTATTGAGCATACAAGTATTATTCCTGCTTTGGTTATTACCGACAGCCAACTTTTCGGCAAAATTGACAAAATGATTCCGTCCGATATTCCGCTGACAAGTTTCAGTATCCTTTTAGCACGTCAAAAAGGCAATTTTAAGGAATTTCTCAAAGGCACGCCGCAAATTGACAAACTGCAAAACGGCGACCGCGTTTTGATAATGGAAAGTTGTACGCACCATAGCACCTGCGACGATATCGGTCGTGTGAAAATTCCGCGCTGGCTGCACGAATATACCGGTCGCACGTTTGAATATGACGTGCTGCCCGGCTTGACCGAACCGCCGCGCCCAATCAGCGAATACGCTTTGGTAATTCAATGCGGCGGCTGTATGATTACCCACAGACAACTGCAAAACCGCATTCAGATTGCCATTGATGCCAAGGTTCCGATTACCAACTACGGAATGGCGATTGCCTACACAAAAGGCAGTTGGAAACGCAGTGTGGAAATGTTTTTGTAGGATTTTTTTCTTTGTAATTATTTTCGTGTGTAAATGATTTTTTTTGCTTTTGCGTTAATATTTTCGATTGTAGACGAAAAAATAATATAGATAAGAAGAATAATATATTTAATTTTTAATTATAATGCACGGATAACGCAGTACCATTTGGAAACTTAAAAAATAAAGAAAAATATGATTGAAATTACAGGAAAATACAATACGGCGAAAGTTTACACAAATTCGTTAGACGAAACTTCTCGAACTCAAATTGAGAATCTTTGTAATCAATCTTTTGTAGAGGGAAGTACAATCCGACTTATGCCAGATGTTCACGCAGGAGCAGGTTGTACCATTGGAACAACTATGACGATTGGCAACAAAATTGTTCCAAATTTGGTCGGCGTTGATATTGGTTGCGGAATGGAAACCGTAATGATTAAAGCAAGCGAATCGCAAGCCAAAGAGTTTGACCCCGTGCGACTTGACGAAATAATTTATGCAAATATTCCAAGCGGAATGGACATAAGAGAAACCGAACACGAATTTGTGGAAAAAATTCCTCTTGAAAATGTTCGTTGTACAACATTTAATCTATCACGAGCAAAGAAAAGTGTCGGAACGCTTGGGGGCGGAAACCATTTTATTGAAGTCAATAGAGATGATGAAGATAATCTTTATATTGTAATCCATTCGGGAAGTCGTCATTTAGGAAAAGAAATCGCAGAATATTATCAAGAAGAGGCGTGGAGCCAACTAAATAAAAACAGGAAATTCGATGTTGCCGAACTTATTGCAAAATTAAAAGAAGACGGACGAGAAAAAGAAATTCAAAACAAAATAAAACGGATAAAGCAACAAGTTATTACGGATATTCCCAAAGATTTAGCGTATTTAACAGGCGACCTTTTCGATGACTACATTCACGATATGAAAATTACCCAGCATTTTGCGTTAATCAATCGGAAAGCGATGATGTCTGTTATTTTGCAAGAGTTGAAAATTCCCAATGAAATAATTTCTGAACAATTTTCGACAATTCACAATTATATTGACACAGATTCTATGATTTTGCGTAAGGGTTCTGTTTCGGCAAAACTTGGCGAGAAACTTATTATACCTATCAATATGCGAGACGGTAGCCTCATTTGTGAAGGTTTAGGAAATCCCGATTGGAATTATTCCGCCCCTCACGGCGCAGGCAGACTAATGAGCAGAGCGAGTGCGTTTAAAGTTTTGAAAATGGAAGATTTTGAAACAGCAATGGACGGAATTTATTCGACTTCTGTAAAACAAGAAACATTAGACGAAAGTCCAATGGCTTACAAGAATATTGATGACATTGTGGCAAATATCGAGCCGACGGCAAGAATATTGAAAAGAATAAAACCTGTGTATAATTACAAAGCTACTGAGGAAGTAAAGAAATGGAAAAAATAAGGCGTTTTATGCAAAATATTTAAAAGAAATAGAAATTTATGAATGAAAACGCATTTAAAGTAGAATTTTACGAAGTGGATTCTGGCTGGTTACGCTACAATATCGGCGATAGTGATTTTACAGCATCTTTTTCGAGTTATTGGTGCCCTTTGCTTGATTTAAAACATTGGCTCGAAGCGATAGCACTTGGGGTAGAGCAGACCTCTTTTGCTTATGAACCAGAAGCAAGTTTTGATATTCGTTTTGATTTTTCCCGTGCTGTAACAGGTAAAAAAAGTATATATGAAGGCAAAACATTTTACGACAAAGAATTGATTGATATTTTTACAATTTCAGAAACAAAAGAAGTATGTTATTACAATGATTTAGCACAAGAACTTTACGAAAAAAAACTCATTATACCTTTAATTACAAGCGAAAAAGATACTGTTTATTTTCAAAAAATAGTAGATAGAAAACAGTTAGTTGCTGCATTTTACAATGCTGTTGTTAATTTTTTCAATTCCGAAAAATACAAACCGAAAGAATGGGAAAAAGGTTCTTACGAAGGCACACCACTGTTAAAATTCCGTTCAGAAATTATAGAAAAATATTTAAAAGAAAATGGAACAAGAAATAAATAAAAGTACTGTTTTGATTGAAGATTGGGAAATGCAATGCTGCGGAGAACCATTTAAAGTGGGCGACACAGTAGAATGGACAGTTTCAAAATGTGAAGATGAAAATGAAAATTTCCTTGCCGAAGCGGGTAATATAGATTTTAATTACGATAATCATTTTTACTCTTCCGAAAAAATATTGAAAATCAAAGGAAATGTAACTAACATTCGTGCCATTCATTATTCCTACAAGCCAGAATCAGAAAATTCAAAAGTATATATTCCCGTTACGGGCATATCCGTTGAGGTAGAAAGTGCCGATGGTTGGGATGAAGATGTGGATGGGAAGAGATTGTCTTATTATTATGTTTGTTTGGAAAATGTTAAAATTAAAAAGTATGAACCATAAGAAAATCATAAAACAAAAATTCAAAGTTGTGGCTGACTACGCTTGGGCGTGGGGTTGGCAAGCCGATTATTACGAGGACGGGACTCATTTTTATTGCAACTGTAATGAATTTATTACAGACCGCGATGGCAATTATTTAGAAAAAATTGACAAATCACTAATTGAAGAACTTGATGTTTGGCAAGTGAATTTTGAGCGAAATTCTTATGAAAATCCAAATTTTGATTGGGAAAACTTTAATAAAAAAGGCGAAGAACTAACTGAAAAACTGAAAAAGCAAATTGGACATTTGTTCGACGAGATAGTTTATGAGCCGCCTTTTGAATATTATGAATATTTGAAAAAAATAAAATAAAGCAATTATGAATAAATTTATAGATAAAAATTCTATAGCAAATGATAAGTTCACCATAGATGAGTTATTGCATAATAGTTGGACTTTTCGAAACTCAACTGAATTTTTAAAATTTTTTAAATTCATTGCAAAATTTAATCATTATTCAAGATACAATACTATGTTGGTGTATTTACAAAATAGTGCTGTTACTTTTTTTGGTGGCGTTTCGTATTGGAAAAATAATTTTAATCGGACAGTAAAAAAAGATGCAAAACCATATATTATACTTGCCCCTAATGGTCCTGTAATGCTCGTTTATGATATTTTTGATACAGAAGGAAAAAAAACACCTGAAGAATTTTTAGAAAAAGAGTTAGGTGGCAAACCTTTCGAAGTCAAGGGAGAAATTTCGGATAAAATTTTTTCTAAAGCAATTGAATATGCTAAAAAATGGGGAATTAAAATTTCATACAAGCCACTTTCGTATTTCAATGCCGGTTATATAACAACAATAATCAAAGGTTACTTGGAAATTTGTTTAAAGGAAGGTGCAAGTAAAGAAGAACAATTTGCCACACTAATTCACGAATTATCGCACTTGTTTTTAGGACATATAGGGTATATAGAACTACTTTATCAAAATGAAAAAAAGAAAACGACTAAAATACAAAAACGAAATAATTTTTCAAAAACAACAAAAGAACTTGAAGCGGAAACAATCAGTTATTTAATCTGCCATAAGCTTGGATTAGAAACACGTTCCGTTGAATATATTGCCGGTTATATTGAAAATGAACAAAATCTAATCGAATTTAGTTACGAAAATGTAATTAAAGCAGCCGATAAAATAGAAAAATTATTTTTGAGTCCGAGTCAAAAAATATTTTTACCTACAAACGAAAACTCAATTAATCCGCTTGAGAATGGTAATAATCGACAAAATGATCTTTTTGGAGTGGGCACCTTTTAAAAAATATTTACACTAAAATGAACAAAATCCCCAACAAAGAAGAAAACGCAAAACTCTACGAGTTGTTGATTGCAATTTATTTCAACGATTTAGAAAAAGTTATTGAATTTAAAAATCGTTACCCCGAATTGTATGCGATGAAAAATAATTTTCAGATAAACGAATATTCTAGACAAGGCGGAGGTGAAGTAAAAAATCGCTCGCTTGATTTGATGAACTTGACTTTTTTCAACAAAACAGTTTGGAAAGAAGATAGTTGGAGGGATTCTGTTTCTGCACTCATCAAAACGCTTAGAACAAAAACAGAACAAATGCTCGATTTTTGGCGAACAGAACTTGGCGTACAAGACATAAAACGAACATTAGAATACAATCAACTGTGGGATTGTTTTTATTGCCAAGCCCCCCACGATACCGAAGAAGTAGGTATGGAGGACATTAAAGTTTTCCTGAAAAGAGGGTATAGAGAAATAGATTTACGGCTGTACAATGCCGCAGAACGATTTAGTTTTTCCGAAACAAAAGAACTATTGGATTTAGGAGCAAATCCCGATATTACTTTTTATGAAACAGAAGAAGATGAAAAGCGCGATGATGGTTATAATATTCTTGATAGAATTGGGAGTGAATGTTCATTTTTAGGGAGTTGTGAGGTTTTACCTGAGTTTAAAGCCTACGAAGAAAGAAGATTTTTTCCCTATATGAATCAAAAAAATATAGAAAATTTGCTTGGCGATTTAATCGGGTTAGCCGCACACGAAGAAATGTACGATTTATTAATTATTTATTCAAAAGATAAAAAATAAACAATGAAAGAATACAGAAACCACGACTTTATCGGGGACGATTATATGTTCAACAATAACCCGCTTGACTGCGCACTTTATGATGAATTAGTCGAGCCGAAAGTCAATAAAGAAAATGTTATGCGACTTATTGCAAACGGGGCAAACATTAATGCAACAAATAATTCTGGTTACGAAAGTTTGTTAATGGCTGTTCTTCAATACATGGGTTGGCACAAGGTTAATTTAAACACCTTGCAATTTATGATTGAATTAGGAGTTGATATAAATTGGCAAAATGATGAAGGAACAAACTGTTTATATATGGCTTGTTTAACACGAGAGGTGAAATGTGTTGAATTTTTATTGCAAGCAGGAGTAAATCCAAACGTACTGATGGATGGCGAAACAATATTAGATTGGGCAGATTTTGAAGCATGGTTTTCAAGAACAGATTACGGCGATGAGGCAGGCGACAATATGGACAAAATTGTTGAAATGCTCAAACAATACGGTGCAAAATTTAAAAGAGAAATAGAGAATGAATTATAGAAATAATATACAATGACTACAAAAGAACTTTTAGTAAAATATCCCAATGGAAAATTCACTAATTTTCCAGGCGATAAAGAATATCGCTATAAGGTTCTATCCCCTTTATTTGAGGATTTATATGAAAATAAAATGATTTATTACGAAAATGGCAAGTATTTACTTATTCGAGTTGATAATCTTGAAATTACTTCCAATGGCATTTCTGCAACTGCTTTTCCAATAAAATTTCTTTTTACAGCCGGAAATGAATTGAAAAATTTAGAACAATGGACATTCCGTTTGTCTTGGGATTGGATGATATTGGGTGACTGGCTTTCTTTTCATACACCATACTTAAATGTTACGATATATCTTGATAAAGAACTAATTATTAGAATTGAAAAATTAATAGAAGAAAATCGTTTTGATGAAATGTACAAAGTAATTTGTAGAGAAAGTGCCGAATATTTTGAGAGACAACAAAAAGAAGAATTACAAAAAAAAATCGAAGAAATTTTAGTATTGAGTGATTTTGCAAAATGTTGGAATCATTTTAATCCGTACCATATAAAAAAACACTTGGACAAGAATGTTGTTTATAATTCAAAATGGATTGATAATCAAATTAATGGAGAAGATTTTGTATGGCGGTATCTGCAAAAAAAACTGAATGAATTTAAAGAAAAGGTAGGAGAAGGAGCCATCAAAGCAGAAATTGGTTATTTGACATATAAACAATTTATTAAAGATAAAATTTTTGGAAACAGCAAACCTTGCTTAATTATAAAACAACGAACCCCCAATAATGATATTATAACTATTGTAGAAATAGAAATAAATGAGGGAAAAATTGTAAAAATCAACGTTGGTGATGTACCAAAAATTGACAACAGATATAAATTGATTGAAAACCCCTTTGGTTGTTAAACAGCAAATTGTGTATTTGTAATGATGAATGTTTTTCACTATAAACATTTCTTTTTTCTTTAAAAAATTGTATTTTTGCCGCACTTTTGCAGTACGTTATTTATGAATTGTAAATTTTTATGACCCGAAACCAAATTATAGAAAAATTATCTTTATTCGACACGACCGAAATTGCCGCGCTTTATTCGCAGGCAAATGCCGTAAAGACCGCAACTATTGGGAATAAGGTTTATTTGCGCGGACTTATCGAATTTTCAAATATTTGCGGCAAAAACTGTTATTATTGCGGCATAAGATGCGGCAATCGCGCGGTAAAACGTTATGAATTGAGCGATGAAGAAGTTTTATTTGCGGTTGATTTTGCGTGGAAAAACCGTTACGGCTCGGTTGTGTTGCAGTCGGGCGAGCGGCAATCAAAACATTTTACCAAACGCATTACTCATTTATTAAAAAAAATAAAAGAATTTACCAATAACGAAGTCGGAATAACGCTTTCGTGCGGCGAACAAACCGCTGAGACATACCGTGAATGGTTCAATGCGGGTGCGCACCGATATTTGCTGCGAATCGAAACATCGGACAGAGAACTTTACTACAAACTGCACCCGAACAACGAAAAACATTCTTATGACAAGCGTTTGGCGGCAATAGAAAGTTTGCGAGAAGAAGGTTATCAGGTCGGGACGGGCGTAATGATTGGGTTGCCGTTTCAAACTGTTGAAAACTTGGCTGATGATTTATTATTTTTTCAAAAAATGAATATTGATATGGTGGGAATGGGACCGTATTTGGAACATAGCCAGACGCCGCTTTATCAATATCGCAATCTGTTGTTGCCGCCGGAAAAGCGGTTGGAATTATCGCTGAAAATGGTGGCGACTTTACGATTGCTTATTCCCGATATAAATATTGCCGCAACGACCGCATTGCAGGTTTTGAATGTAGAAGGGCGCGAAATGGCGGTGCTGGCAGGTGCAAATATTATTATGCCGAATATGACTTTGCCCGAATTTCGTCCCGAATATCTGATTTACGAGCATAAACCGGGCGTAAATGACGATGCCGAAGTGAGTAAATCAAAGTTAGAACAAAATCTTCATAATGCAGGAATAGAAATCGGCTACAACGAGTGGGGCGATTCAAGGCATTTTAAAAAGAAAACGTAACAGGTTTTAGAAACCTGTTACGTTTTTGCACTTTGTATAAAAAGTTGTATTTTTGTACCTGAAAATAAAAACTTTTTTTTATATTTATGAAAAAATTATTTTTAACTATTTGTTTATTAATAACATATACATTTACAGCCGCGCAAACCGATTCCACTTTTACCGATTTGGTTACTAAACTTGTTTCGATTGTTGATGTCAATGCTGATCTGAACAATAAAAACGACAAAAGCAACACATTAGGCAGCCAAATTTTTAAAAATTTTCACATAAACTGGACAACTTACAGCACAAGTGATTATAGTTGGAATCGTTTCGGCATTGGAAGTGCATACGGACAGAGTTTTTCCTTTGAAAAAAAACTTACGTGGAAAATCGGTTTTGATATTGACCGTGCAAAATACACTCTCAAATACACCGGACATTATTATTATGTAAATGAACAAAAACAGAAATGTACAATGAACGTTACTTCATTCAGTATTCCGTTTATTGTTAATTATCAGGCGTTTAGCCGATTGTGGCAAGGTCTGAATTTTTATACAGGTCCGCTTTACGAACAATTAATCACAGTAAATTCGCCGCAAATTGAACAGAATTTGATAAACCGAGCGCAATTTGGCTGGACTATAGGCACTCGTTATCGCTTTGGCGCAATTTTCAGTGTGCGGCTTTCGTATATTCATTATTTTACCGCAATGTTTGTAAACGGCGATATGATGCGCTCAGGAATAAGATTTTCGGTTGGTTTTTAATATTTTCTCTTACAGTTCCTGAAATTCTACCATTTTTTTGAAGCGCGGGGAAGTCGTTTGAAGGTCTTTAAATGAGCCGCTGCCGGTAATTTTTCCATTCTCAATCAAATAAACGGTATCAACATTTTTAATTGTCGAAAGGCGATGTGCAATAATCACTATCGTAAATTTCCCCTGCAACATATCAATACTTTCTTTAATGTGAGATTCTGTTTCCGAATCAAGCGCAGAAGTCGCCTCGTCCATAATTAACAGTTCCACATCTTTATAAAGTTCGCGGGCGATAGAAATTCGCTGCTTTTGCCCGCCCGAAACAAGTATTCCGTTATGTCCCAAAGTAGAATCTTCTTTTGCAGAAAGATTTTCCACAAAATCTTTCATAGAAACCATTGCCAGCACATTCCAGAATTTTTCGAGCGTTTCAGGGGTTTTTTCTGCCCAAAATGTTACATTATTATAAATAGTATCATTAAAAATCACAGAATCCTGCGTTATATAGCCAATTTTGGAACGGTAAGTGGAAAGGTCTGTTTCATAAATATTTTTGCCTTCGGTAAAAACTTTTCCGCCGTGAGGAATTTGCAACCCGCACACAACATTTGCAAGCGTGGTTTTGCCTGCACCGCTCTCGCCGACAAAAGCAACGGAAGTTTTTTTAGCAATAAAAATATTAACATCGTCCAACACAACCTTATCGCCGAATTGAATATGTAAATTTTTTATGATAATATCTTTAATATTTTCAATTTTATCGTCAAAAATCGGCTCTTTTTTCAATACAAACTCTTCGCTCATTTCCTCAACCGCATCAATCGATGCACTTTGACCGATAAACATATTCCACGCCGTTTGAACACGCACAAGATAGTTCAGCGAGCGATAAAACATCAACAAAGCCCCAGTCATATTAAGAAATGAATCGTTGAAAACCAAGACCTGAACAATCGTAACAGCCGCAATAATAGTAACCACAACCGGCTCTTTGGCAGCGGTAACAATAGAATTGAGCCGCGCCATTTTATAACTGTATTTCTGATTTAAAATAATATTGCGCACAAGGCGTTCGGCAAAAATACGGAAATAATTTGTGGCTTTGAGATATTTAAAATGCTGAATTGATTGAATCAAGTCGCCATTTATATTAAAACCGACTCTTACTATTTTTTGTGAATATTCTTTGGTAACTTTATTCAAATAATTAAAGAAAAAATTCGACAGATACGCGCCGACAAGCACCATAACGGCAAATTTCCAATTCATAGAAAATGCAATTCCCATATACGCAACCACAAAAACGCCTTCCTGAAACATATTAAAATATGTGGTCATTGCGTTAATAACTTCGTTTGCTTGCCCGATAAGTACGCTCTGAATACGTCCTGCCTCAAGTTTTGTGTAGCCCTCATAACTTACCGCCTCAAACTTGCGAACCAGCGTAGTTTGCATTTTTAAAGCCGCTTTTTGCCGCAGGCGTGTGAAATAAATCGCACGCATATAAACTAAAATCCCTTTGATTGCAAACAGTAAGACCATAATAATCAGTCCGTTAAGCAAAGTGAGCGGTAAACCTATCCAGTTGAAAAAGTCAAGAATTGGCGCCAAATATCCAAGTGATTCACGCGCAACAACATCGCCTGAGGCAACCTGCAAAATGGGAACAAACATCACAAGACCAAAACCGTCGAGCAAGCCGATAACAAAATTAAGAAAGAAATAGACATAGGTATGTTTGCCAATTATTTTGTAAAAATAAACTAAATAACTGAGTGAAAATTTTTTATTACGGTTTTTCTTCTTTTTGGGCATCGCTGATTTTTACTTAATGAAAAAAATAAAATTTGACGGCAAAAATACAAAAATTTTCTTTAACTGTAAAAATATTTGTAAAAAAAGCACCCAAATTAACAACTTGGGCGCTTCCTGTTTAAAATAAAAATTTTTTAATAATATAAATATAAATAAACTTCTGTCTTGATACTTGATACTTTTTATCCTAAAAATGTTTTAAGCATTTTGCTTTTGCTACTTGAGCGCAGGCGGCGAATTGCTTTTTCCTTAATTTGCCTAACGCGTTCGCGGGTCAAGCCAAATTCGTCTCCAATTTCTTCCAAAGTCATTTCCGCCTCACCGATTCCAAAGAACTTTTTTACAATTTCTTTTTCTCTATCACCCAGCGTGTTAAGTGCGCGGTCAATTTCTTTTACAAGCGATTCGTAAATCAAAAGACGGTCGGCATTTGGCGAGTCCTCGTTAATCATAACATCAAGCAAACTGTTATCCTCGCCTTCGACAAACGGCGCATCAACCGAAATATGCCGTCCTGAAACTTTCAGTGTATCAGCCACTTTGTCAACGGGAATATCTAATTCTTCCGCCAATTCTTCGGCAGAAGGACGCCGCTCGAAACGTTGCTCAAATTTTGACGCTTCTTTATTAATTTTATTGAGCGAACCAACCTGATTTAACGGCAGTCGTACAATACGCGATTGCTCTGCCAATGCCTGCAAAATACTTTGACGAATCCACCAGACAGCGTAAGAAATAAATTTGAAACCGCGCGTTTCATCAAATTTTTCGGCTGCCTTGATAAGCCCCAAATTCCCTTCGTTGATTAAATCGGGCAAGCTAAGTCCCTGATTT
>Ga0209629_10000949_pt1 | contig 17185 bp, 10 predicted proteins | sample TergutCu122P5_FD_187286 | JGI IMG/M metagenome (GOLD analysis project Ga0209629, IMG submission 187286) | Cubitermes ugandensis P5 segment gut microbial communities from Kakamega Forest, Kenya - Cu122 P5 (SPAdes) (version 2) | ecosystem: Host-associated > Arthropoda: Insects > Digestive system...
CGCCGGGCCAGGGCCGCGTCCTTTTCAAAATATTTTTTGTATTCGCTCCAGGTGGTGGCGGCGATGGTGCGCATCTCGCCCCGCGCCAGAGCGGGTTTCAGCAGGTTGGCCCCGTCGCCGCTGCCCGCCGCGTTGCCCGAACCCACCAGGGTGTGGGCCTCGTCGATGAACAGAATCGTCGGCACCGGCGCGGATTTCACCTCGTCGATGACCGCCTTGAGGCGCTTTTCAAATTCGCCCTTGACGCTGGCCCCGGCCTGAAGACGGCCCATGTCCAGCCCGACGATGCGGACTCCCTTCAGGGCGTCGGGCACATTGCCCTCCACCACCTTGCGCGCCAGCCCCTCGACCACGGCGGTTTTGCCCACGCCGGGATCGCCCACCAGAATGGGGTTGTTCTTGCGCCGCCGGGTGAGGATGTCCGCCATCAGGCGAATTTCCGGGCCACGGGCAAAGACCGGATCTATTTTGCCGCTGCGGGCCTCTTCGGTGAAATCGGTGGCATACTGGGCAAGGGCGCTGGCCGCCTGCTTGCCCGCAGCCGAACTGGGCGGCTTCTTCTCTTCCGCAAGCCCTTCGAGCAGCCGTCGCAGACTGTCGGCCGGGATCTCCTGCAATTCCTTGTAGAAAGGCAGCACGCTGTAGCGCACGGGGTTGTGCAGCAGGGCCAGCACCAGCGCCCCAAGGGTCACCATGTCCTGCTTCAGTTCGAGACGCGCCAACAGATAGGCTTCCTGTAAAAATTCATAGAGGATCGGCGAAAAGGTCGGACGGCCCGTGTTGCGGCCGGGCTTGGGACGGTGCTTGTCCAGAAGCTCGCGCAATCGATCCGGATTTCGGTCAAACTGGATCAGGATATCCTGCATCCCCGGCAATGGCAGAAGGGCATCCACGTAATCTTCTATGGAAATTTCATATCCGCCCCGCCCGGCGCAGGCCACGGCGGCGGATTCCAGGGCTTCACGGCAGGGGATATCCAATGCCTCGATGAGTGCGCTCAAAGGTACAGCGGCCATGTCAACTCCACATACAATCGTGCCTGGTTTGCCTGAACAGCCGGGCGGGGCCGCACAGGTTCAGCGTTACAATCCCTGATGGTCCGTTTCCAGAACGACCACGCCATCGCCGCCTTCTCCCGCCCAGACCGACCAGCCAAGGCGGCATTCGTTGCTTTCCTCCAGACGCCACTCGGGGATTTCCCCCGGCCGGAGGCACAGTTCCACATCGAAATCCAACCGCGAACGCAGGATGAAGTTGATGAGGGTTTGCAATTCGCCAAAATGGTTGCCTGACGGTAAAAATTCGTTGAAACGGCGCCAGGCGAGATCCGCGATGCGGATGCGGAATTTGCCCGTCTGGTCCGCCACGGACGATCCCAGCAGAAAGCCGCTGCCGAGGGTGGAATTTTCGGTCCCAAGACCGGTCTGCTGGTCCTGGGGAATATCCACCCAGCGCCTGATACAGGGGATGACGCTGATATCCTCATGGGAAAAGTAGTGACGCAAAATACTCTCCATGGAGCCGGCCGCTTCGCCGCTGAAGACGATCAGCCCCATGTAGGCCATGAGCCGGGGCCAGCGCAGGTTTTTCGCCTCGCGCGACGCCCGGTGGCCCACCCCCATGAATCCGGCGAAACGCCTGGAAAGGGCATCCACCGCGCGGGATTCGTATTGCGCATAGTAGCGGTACTTGGTCCATGTTTCGGGGAGGAGGCAGACCAGACGATGGTTGAATATATCGAGGAAGTACCGCAGAGGATTGGCCTCATCCGCGTGTTGGGCCACATGTTCGGTAAAGTAGGCGGGCAGCGGCGAACCGGCGCCGTGCAGGCCCAGCAGGTTGAGCATGAGATGCGCCCGCGGGTCCGCGCCGTCGGTCTCGTCTATCCGCAGTTCCGCGATGTCGCCGGGCGGAAAGGAGAGGGCCGGGTTGACGCTGTAGCGAAAGGTTGCCTCGGACACGGCCTTGCCCTGTCCGCGCAGGTTTCGCGCCGTGACATCCAGGGCCTGCATCAGGGCGTAGGCCCCCGGAACCCTCAGCAGGTGCGCGAAGACCTCCGGCATGGCGGCGGATTCCGGCACGGGTATGTCGAGTTGTTGCGTCATAATGTTACCCGTCCCAGGCGTGGCGCCCAGCGGTACTCCTCCCGGCAGGAGGCTTCTTCCGCGCTTCGATCATTGTGGCATCCCCTGGCGTCGTGCTCTTGTTTTTTCAGACCGAGGAGATGAGCGCCGCGCCGCATGCGGTTTTGTGGCCATCAAAGGCCACAGGGGTCTCCATGATCGTGCATTGCGGATCGCCCTCGACAATGGGGAACACGCCGTTGCACTTGGGGCATTCCACCATATCGCCGACGCAGGCGACGGGTTTGCCCATGTCGGTTGCGGCAGCATGGGCCACGGAAATTACCTTGCCGCCGTGGTCAGTCGTGTCGCCAAGGCGGATCACGCCACGATCATTTTTTTTCAAAGGCATCGCATCAACTCCCCTGGTACTTTTTTAATGACCATCGAGCCTCCGCCAGCTTCATCCGGCGCTAAGGGATATTCCAGTTTGTGTTCAACATGACATTTTGCAAAATAAAAAATTTTGTAATATCAACAAATTGAGCCATGGCATTCGTGAGATCATGGAAGCTGAATGGCATGAGTACCCGTTCTACTTGTGCTGACGTTGCAGGAGTTGCAGCAAGGACGCTTCTTCCAGCCTGTGTTTTGCCCTTTTTTTCAATTCCTTCATCTCATCATCAGAAGCTGTTCGGTCGTCTTTGATTTTTATATAATAATCCCCAGCGGTGCGTGAATCTCCAGTCATTGCGAATTTGTAACAGAGCAATGCGGCGGCTTTGGACTGTTGAAGCCGTATCTCATCTTCATTGCCGAGACTTTTCATGGCCGCAAAAACACGTTCCGCCGCCTCAATGCCCGCTTTACTGTCAAAGGAACAGGCTTTAATAAATCTAAAAGCCGCCTGAGCCTGCCGGATACGGATCTCTTTTTCTTTTCCCAACCCAGCCAGCTCTGAGAGAAAATTTTCCGCCGCCGGCAGATCTTCCAGAAGCTCGTCAAGATACCGCAGCCCGACCATGTGGCGCACAATCCGGCCATGCGCATCGTCGCTCAGCACAGCGAATCCATCGTACACCCTGCGTATTTCCGCTTCAGAACCACCGGAAGAACCGAACCATTTTTCCAGACTTTCCATCCCGCCGGGATTTTTCAAAAAAGCCTGAAAAATTTCACGCGCTCCGGCCTGATCTTTCTTTTCCGCATAGTTGCAAATAAGAATAACGGTCGCCCGTGCCAGATTGCCGAGATGCTCTTCAGTAGGCGTCTTTGTCCGTAAAGATGCCGCCAATTCGTCATAGACCTTGCGTGCCTCCCGCATATCACCTGATTTTTCAGTGGCGGCTATACGCGCTATATCAACATCAGCGCATACCGCTTCCAAACTTTGTTCCTTGCAAAGCGGGTTAAGGTGCAGGTACGCCTCGCGCATGGCAACCTTATCGCCCGCCCCGATGAACACACCTATCAGGTTGGCTGCGGCCCGCCCATAGATGTAGCGGACTTCCTTGCCTTGTTTCAATTCCCCGATTTTTTTCAATGAAGATAAAGCCTCGCCCGCATTTCCCGCCCTGGCCTGTGTATCGGCCATCCTGCCAAGAGCGAGGGCCTGGGCCTCCGTTGACATTTGCTCCATCAGTTTTGGTTGCTGCGGAGATTTGGCTTTAGCCCGAGCTTCAGCAATGGCGGCAGCGACAATTACCTGATAATCATCAAGTGATCTGTGCTCGTTGAAATATACATGTCGAAAATCCAGCGATATTTTTTCAGCATCATCCAACCGACCCAATGCGCAATAATATTCTACAAATAGTTTGATCATAGAACACCGCTCCACGCCGGCGGCATGATTTCCTATATCGGCAAGGGTATTGTAGATGGACAACATTAAGGATTCATCGTTCTTTTCATGAGCACATAGGAATATTATTTGTGCCGCAAGAGAACGTTGCTCTCTGATACGAAAATCTCTCATCGAACCACCGGATTCAATAGGAATTTCTTCATGCGTGTTGAGGACGGCCATGCTCTGGTACACATCAAAAGCATCCTTGAGATGTGTACATTCACTGGTCATGTGTTCTACCAATTCTTTTCCTTTTGTAGCGATATAGATTCGATCATCTTCATCTTCGCTGTGGGCAAGCCATTTCGCAAAAATAGCGAGCGCCGTCTTCTGGCAGTTCTGCCTGCCTTCCGGGTTTGCTTGCTGGTCTGATATGCACTGTGCTAACTCGGAAAGAATTTGACCTTGCCACCGCTGCCTCAGATCCTGTTTAGTGATACCAGGGTGATCCAGCAGTACAGACATTTTGTCATATAGCGCCATAATGGGATCGATCGAGGCATGGCCTCGGCGGCGCATCTTATTGATTTCAGAGTAAGCCTGTTTGTTAATTTCGTGGGCTTGTTCCTTCAGTTTCCATATTTCCTCCTCGTTATTCGCAGTTTCCTGTGCCATCCCTAATGCTGCATGCGATTGCAGGAGCAGACACAGCAGAATGTACGGCATGATCCATAATTGAGTTTTACGCATATCGTTTTGTCTCCCTTGAGCTTTCTGCCGATTGCAAAATGGTGGATGGTGAATGATACGCTTTTGCAGGCGGCCGGAGGTCAACCTGTTTTAATTTCCATGATATCCTGGTTCAACCTTGGGCCACCAGACCATGCCGAGATCCTCCGGCGTGGGGATTTTCGGCTCTTCCCATACAAAAGGAGTTTGGTTTTCGGTGGCCTCAATCACGAACTCGCCTTTTTTGTTCCACGGCGGCCCTTTGGGGAAGTCCAGCCGATAATAGCGCAGATTTTTGATGGAGGTTCTGTCCACCAATACGGGAGGTTCTATGCGCACGTTTTCCCATTGGCCGCCGAGAAGGCGCAGGTCTCCCCATCGCCCTCCTTGCATGACGACATCCTTCAAATTAAGTGTTGTAATAGGCGGTTCTTCTTTGAACAGGCCGCCAATAAGAGTATCCATAAGGGTAAATCCCTTGAGGGTGACGTTGCCGCCGAATATCCTGAACGAACAAGGTTCGTTGTCTTTGGCAACTACATAAATGGAATCATCAGGTTTGGCATGAAGGCCAACTCCCATTGTCACGGTTTTGCCGGAAAGAGATTCGCGGGTTCCCCACAGATACTTATTATTCACCAGATATCCTTTTCCTCCATTGACACTGACATCACCATCCACAACAGAGTCGCGGATTACCAGGTGCTTAAATCCTCCGGCCTCTATCATATCCTGCATTTTGGTGTTTATAATAAAATTATTATCGCAGTATATTCCACCTTCTATATATTGAGAATTCTTCGTAATGGCATGAACGTTTTCATCTCCGGCGATTACGCCATTAATGATGCTGTCTGAAACGCGAACCTGGGCGTTGCTTATGGAAATAAGTGGAGCAGGCGCATCTGGAATGAGATTTTTGATATTTTTAAATAAGATAAAACTATTCTTCCCCCTGATACCCTCAAATCTTGCATACTGTGATTGAATATTGTCAAAGAGGACATTTTCAAATGTTGAACCGTTAAACGTCGTTATCATATCGTATTTAGCAGTTCCATCGAGAGATGGAAGCATGCAATTTTTAAATGCTACATTTGTGAACACGCTATCATCGAACCATACTTTCGTAAAAGTACAGTTTTCAAACGTGATATTCTCAAATGTTCCGTTCATCGCGTTGACGTCTTTCAACGTCAAATTGGTTATGACGGCATTCTTCAGATTAAGACCTTCCAATTTCACTTTCTCAATATGCTTATTACTGAGAAGTGTCGGGTCGGCATTCACTTCTGAGATAGTGATGTGTTTGTCGTAGGTTCCCATAGCGTTGACTCTGGGAACCGATGTCAGCAGACATGCACAAAGCATGGTCAACAGGGAGATATGGCGCAGCATGCGCGATACTCCTCCTCCATGGCCGCGTCGGACATGCAGCCGAAGAAGTGCCGGTTGTTTTTCCGTATTATTGCCCATGATATCCGGGTTCAACTTCAGGCCACCAGACCATGCCGAGATCCTCCGGCGTGGGGATTTTCGGCTCTTCCCATACGAATGGAGTCTGGTTTTCGATGGTTTCAATCACGAACTCGCCTTTTTTGTTCCACGGCGGTCCTTTGGGGAAGTCCAGCCGATAATAGCGCAGATTTTTGATGGAGGTTCTGTCCACCAATACGGGAGGTTCTATGCGCACGTTTTCCCATTGGCCGCCGAGAAGGCGCAAGCCCTTCCAGTTACCACCCTGAATGGTGACATCTTTCAAATTTATGGCGGTAATTGGAGGCTTTTCTTTCAGAAGTGAGCCAATGCGGGTATGCTCATCAAGAGTGAATCCCTTTAAGGTGACGGTGCCGCCGAATATACTGAATGCACATGGCTCTCTATCTTTGGCAACTATATAAATTGAATCATCAGGTTTGGCATGAAGGCCAACTCCAAGGGTTTCAGTCTCTCCATTGAGCAATGTGATCGTCCCATGCAAATATGTATTATTCGTTAGATAAGCTTTCCCTCCATTGATGCCAACAGCAGCATCAACAACTGAGTCACGTATGACCAGTACCTTAAATGCACTAACATCAGATTCTTGCATTTTAGTATTTATAATAAAATTATTATCGCAGTATATCCCCGCATATTTTGTGAATTGCGAATTCTTCGTAATGGCATGAACGTTTTCATCTCCGGCAATCAATCCATCGATACTGCTGTCTGCGACGCGAACCTGAGCATTTTCGACAGAAAAAAATGTTCTTCCTCGTGGTATGGCATTTGTAATATTTTTAAATAAAATAAACCCATTATTGCCGTTAATAACACCAAAATCAACATACTTGAAATCACTGGAATCAAAAATAACTTTATTGAAAGATGCATCGTTAAATGTTGTCATAGTATCGTATTTTTTCGATTCATCTATTGGAATAAATTTACATTTTTTGAACGATACATTGTTAAAGTTTCCATCATCAAACCGCACTTTTATGAAAGTGCAGTTTTCAAATGTTATATTTTCAAAAATTCCATTCATAGCATTGACATCTTTCATGACAAGATTGCTTATTATCGCATTTTTTAGATGAAGTCCTTCCAGATGAACTTGTTCAATTCGTTTGTTGTTGAGAATTGATGGATTCGCATTCATCTCTTCGACAGTGATGTGTTTATCGTTAAAACTCATAGCATACACCTCTATGCAGTTGCTTGTTGATAATAATAATAATATAATTACAAAAATTAGTTTGTTTATAATCATATTATATTTTTTCATTCCTATTTATATTCTTTGAAATTATCTTTGTAATAGACATAATCAGGCAACTCCTGCGCTTTATAGGTAAACCTCGGTAGCTTGCTGAACCAAGTCTCATCAAATTCAACAGGAAAGCTCCACGGAGAAAGGTCGTAGTTTTTGATAAATTTGTTGTCTCGCAGGTGTGTTCCGGAAAAATGCATGCTGATGAAGAAATCAATTGGTTTATTTTTTGCATCTCTCTTAACATCTGAATAAAATTCATCAAAATCATCAGCCGTCTGGTTAAAGTACACCTTCAGTCCTTCCACCGCTTTCACGGTCAGCTCCATGGCATTGCATACGCCCTTGCTGCCATCGCTGAACACCCCATGCACCTTGAGCAGATGGAAAGGGCAGCCGCCAAAGATATCCCACCATTTCTCGCTCATCTCGACGTAAAAATTATTGTCGCTCCCAGTGGTGCCAACCGTTTTGTTCGAAAGGGGATAGATCTTCCGGATGTCCTGCAGGGCGGCGGCCACCGCCGCCAGCCTCGGCTTCGGTTTCGCGGCCCTGACGATCTGCGCCTGATTGCTGCCCGGCGAAAACACCATGCCCTGGGGGGTATCCAGCCCCAGGCCGCCAAGCTCCCCCTCGATGTTCTGCACGCACATCGGTCCGGCCGAGCCGGTGACGAGCGAAACCGTCCTGTCTTTGGGCAGGGTGAGCGTTCCCGGCAGAAAACCGCGCTCGGGCAATATCGGCGCCACCGGCACCGAGGTGCCGGCGGCATTCTGCCCCAGGGTTACGGCATCCCATGCCAGGGTAAGGTACTGTTTGGAAAGCGCCCGCACGGCAAGCATCGCCCACTCCTTGCCCTGCGCCGCCGTGCCGTTGATGGCGTAGGCGCAGCCCCGGTGGGCATGCCCCGAGACCGTGTACTGGATGCTGCCGGTGGAAAGCAGGCTGAAAACCTTGTGCAGTTTTTTGGTGAACGAACCCAGGTTGGTCTCGCAAAAGGCGCTTTCCTTTTCCCCCACAACGCCCATGCCCGCTCCGACGACGGTGGTATAGGGGCGCGCGGGGGTAAAGACCACGCCGGCGGCCGAGACGACGCCCCCGGCCTTGGAAATCCGGGATTCCCCGATGGTGATCGTGCCCTCGTTGGGGCCGCCCGTCGTGTTCTTCAACGGCAGCAGGGGATCGTAGGAAATATAGGTGAAGTGGCTGAACAGAATATTTGTTTTCGTGTCGGCCTGCGCGCCCGCGTAGGCCAGGAGCTTCAACTGCTCTTTGGTAATGGCGCCGTAGCTGCGCGGCAGGGTCTTGCCGCCTTCAAGGAAGGATTTCACATAGCCTTCATCCGTTCCCCAGCACAGGAACACAAAATTGTAGTTCCCGTGCGAAACAACAATGTCCGACCATGGGGAAAACACCTGGTAGTACCATTCCAGCCTGTCCTTATCAAAATTGAACCAGGTACACTCGTTGTAGGTTTCCCCATAGAGCAGCGCGGCCTCGTAGATGGTGAGATTGTGGTCGGCGGGGATGCCTTCGTTGACTCGCATCAACTCCATGCCGCCCAGTTCGAGGCGCGGCGAAATGCCATAGGGTTTTTCGTAAGCTTCGTGGTTGCCGGTGATGAAAAACACCGGGCGGCCCTGGTCATAACACTGAAGCACAAGCTCCAGCATCATGATCGCGTCGATATGCTGGGGATATATCTCTCCTTTTTTTTCGTTGTCCTTGAAATTGACGTACTTCCACAGCGCCCCGGTTTTTTTGACCTGTTTGGCGGCGTTTTTCGGGTACAGGTTCCGGTCGTGGTCAATGATGTCGCCGACGATGGCCAGCATGTCGCAGGTCTTGAGGACATTGGTCATGACCTCGCGGCTGGAGCGCAGAAATTCGTTGCTCATCTGGCCGATGTAGGGCGAATCTTCCTGGGATGCCCCCGGAATCACCTGGGCGTGGGTGAGCTTGTACAGGGATTGGCGCGCGGAGATGTGCAGATCGCCGATGACGCCGATCTTGAGATGCTCTTTGCCGCTGATGAGCACCGGATGCCGGGCCAGCAGCAGGTGGGCGCCGTTCTGCTTCATGGCCGGCAGTTCGTCGAGCGGTCCCTTCGGCTTGTTGTCGGGGTTGTCCGGGTGAGGATCGGGGCCTGTTCCGGGGTCCAGGAGCCGGTACATGTTCAAGGGCTCGAGCCCGCCCAGGGCATCCGGGATCCACCACGGCTTGTCCATGATCTCTCGCGGCGCGGCATCGACATTGGGCTCAAGCAGCGGTTTCCCTTCCGTCTTGTTGTGGTTCTTTTCAAAATTGTGCAGCAGCAGGGTGTCCGCTGGTTTTTCGTAGGAGTACACCTTGTTGACGATCCCGGCGCTGTCGCCCCAGACCCAGACCAGCTCGTGCAGATGATTCTGTTCCGGATCCCGCAGAGCCATTTCCGCTGTGGTGAACTCGCTGAATTCCATCTGAAACACATGCAGATAGCCTTTGCTCTCGTACAGCTCTCTGGCGGAGTCCTCGATGCGCCCAAGGGGAACATTGGCGTCTTTTCCATTGGCGTCTTTTTTCCCTGTATAGGTACACAGCAGGGGAGAAACCAGTTTTGCGGACAGCTCGCCAAGGTAGCACACCCTGAACGGCTTGTGTTCCGCGACATACATCTCCCTGGCCTTGTTGTGGTCGTGGTAGATCAGGTGGACAGGCCGCGTCAGATCTCGAAAATGGCCGAGATATGCGTTCTTGTTCTTTACCGACACGTAGTTGGCGCCCCATGCCGCCATATACAGGTGGGAGTGGAGCTTTACCGCCACTTCCACCGAGACTCCGTCCTTACCCTCTTTGATGAAGTTCCCGGCAATATGCCGGAGCTTTTCAAAGCTGGTCTTGTGAACGGCGATGATAACGGTCATCTTGCCGCTTCTGTCGACCAGGCAGGGGGTTACAAGAGAGGGAAACAGGATAACGGCCTTGACCCCTTCCAGTTTGACGCTGAAACTGCTGTCGGCGAGCTGTTCGTCTGACATGGTCTTCTCCTTATTCGGCGCCGGCGTCTTTGGCCCGGCTTGCCGTCAGATTTACGGTCGTTCCAAAGGAAACAACGTGTTGCAGCCCTTTGACGGACTCCATACGCACCAGGCATTCCTCTGCCATCGGATTATTCACGAGATGCAACGCATGTGCGGCGCTGGCCGCATCAATATTCTGGCTGCCCTCCGTCGCGTACCGATCGACATCGAGCACCTTGCCCAGTTCATCACGCACGACTACCCGGGCATTGTGCGGCGGCGTCCCGTCCTTCCAGGCCCTATTCAACCACGGACGCGTATTCGGCCCCTGGATGGATTGACTGGCCGAATACAGTTTCCACTCCCCATCGGTCCCCTGTTCTATGCCGTTTTCGCTGATCCTGATGTAACTGCCGCCGGCCGTAAGAAGGATTTCTTTTGGCGAAGAGACATGCAGGCGGCCGTTGGCGCTGAATACCTTCATATCCTTGTCCGCAATGATGTCCATCTCGTCTGACTGGGCTTCGATTTCCACTTTTCCCTTGGCGGCCATCAGGCGCATGCCCAACCTGTAGGCAAAAATCCCGACCATCTCCATGGCGCTGACCAGGAAACTTTTGTTGCTGCTGACGGTGGTTTGGCCTTCTGTTGTGATCGCCATATCCTCGCCAGTGTGCATGTGGGTGCTTTCCGGTGTGGTTACCGCCACACCGGCAGGGCTGGCGATGACAATATGGGCGGCTTCCAGTTCACTGTGCCTGGCGCCGTCGCCTTTGATCTGGCTGTGCTGGCGTTCAAGGTTTTCAACAATACCCTTTACTCCGTCGCGGTATTCTCTGGATTTACACACTTCGGCCAACTCCGCCGTCTTTTTGTGCAGCTTTACCGCCTGGGCCAGATCCCGTATTGACTCGCTCATATCTTTGTGATGCTGCTCGGCATTGCTTCTGGGATTGGTGGTAATGTACATTCCCATTGCCGCCCGGATGGCTCCCCAACTGTCGGTGCGCAACTCGAAGCCTTCGCCCCGGAAGTCGTCGCGGCCCTGCACATGGTGTACGCGGGTGATGCGGCCGAGATTCAACTGCGACAAACCGTGGTCGCTGGAGAGCTGGGCCTGCACCTCTCCCTGGGTATCATCGAGCAGCAACTGGTTGCGCTGGATTCCCTTGAACTCCCGGCTCTGGATGCCGGACAGGGTTTTCTGGCCCGGCAGTTCCCAGGGCGGCATTTTGTCCGTGTTGTACACCCGGCCGGTAATCACCGGCCGGTCAGGGTCGCCCTCCATGAACTCGACCATCACCTCCTGGCCGATGCGCGGTATCTGGATGAACCCGAAGTTGACCCCGGCCCAGGAATCCGCCACCCGCACCCAGCACGAGGAACCCGCGTCATGTTTACCCAGGCGGTCCCAGTGGAACTGCACCTTTACCCGCCCGTATCGGTCGCAATACACCTCCTCGCCGCCGGGGCCGGTGACAATGGCCGACTGCAAACCCTCGATCCGCACTTTTTTGTGTTTCTGTTCCGGCACAAAGCGGGTGCTGTCGGGGATGGCCGTCACCGTGGCCTGGTACTCCAGCCCCCGGCCGTCCGGCGATTCGTGCTCCAGCACGCCGGGCTGTTTACCCCGGTGACGCACCCTGGTGATCCACCAGCCACGGTTGGCCTCGTCGCGGGGATGGCTGTGCAGGGTAAAGGTATGGCCGGGGAGATGGCGGGATACGTCGGTCTCGCATTCCAGCCATTGGCGGAAGGTCAGTTGCCGGGCCAGTTGCAGCTTGGCATACCGCTCGCCTTCGTCCCGGATTTGGTAGAGATGCGGAAACCGGTAGGTCTCCAGATCCATGGCCTGCGGAGCAGGGGCCTTTTCCCAGTCCGGCTCTTCGTCCCGCCCTGTCAGATCCACAGCGGGCGTGGTGAAATTCCACTCCCGAAAAGTGGAACTGTCGCTGTTGATGCGGTTTTTCAGGTTGAGACGCGAGATAACGGCGGTATCCGCCACCTGACCGGAGCCGGGGAAAAACCGCAGGTCGCTCTCGCCGGGGATATTCGGGCCGCCCTCGGCATCGGTGAACCACAGGCAGTGCTTGTCCTCATCGTGTTCATGGTAGAAAGAGATGCCCTCTTCCTCCGCGATCCTGCACAGGAAATGGTAGTCGGTTTCGTTGTACTGCACGCAGTACTCGCGTTTCTGATAGGTCTCTCGCAGGTTGAAGGCATAGGAGTCGCCGTAAAAACGGTTCTTGTCGAGGATGGCGCTGATGATCTCCGGCACGGTCTGATACTGGTAGATGCGGCAGTCCCGCCGTTGGGTGAGAAACCACAAACGCGGGACCATCTCGCACCGGTAGTGGGTGAAGGCGTTGGCGGTGTGCAACTGCTCCATCTGGCGGACCACGCCGTGCACCAGCCGCTTGCCGCCGCTCTTGTCCCGTATGGTCAGCAGGCATTCCTTGCCCAGGGCATGGTCGATGTTCAGGTTGCTGTTTTTGCTCACCAACTCGATGGCGAACTCATACGGGCCGCTGATGCGTTCCACCCCGGAAAAAGCGTAGACGCCAAGGCCGTCAAAGTCGTACTTGTCGTCGAAAATACTGAACGTGAACCAGGGACGGTTGGCATACAACTCGTTGAAGATCATGGGGCACCTCGCTGTTAATGTCGGATGAGACTGCCGAGTCTGGCTGGCCAGTGATATTCCTCGCCGCGCGAGGCTTCCCTGACGATGAGTTGGTGAAAGCTGTTCACCGTGGCGTACATGCTCAAAAATTCGTTGAGGACGGAGGCAAACAAAACCATGGCCCCCTCGCAGCTAAAAAAACTCTGGTCCATGGTGATGGTCGTCCTTGCTCCGCGCCGGGGGATGCCGTCGAACAGCCGGTCCGTTGACGGGCTGGCAATGGCGCGGATGCTGTGCAGGAGTTTGTTCACTCTCCTGGCTTCAACGCGGTCGGTGACCGCCCGGAAGGCGTAGGTGGCGATCATGGCCCGGAAGGCGGCCACATCGATGAGCGGAATGTAATTCAGCCGCATGTTGGACAGCACTTTCCACAGGGTATCCTCGTCGCAGGGCGGCGGATGCGGGGCGGTGATGGGCAGGATATTTTTGAAAGGAACGGAGACTTTTCCGCCGCTTCCGGTTGGCACGCATATATCGCCCACGCCCAGCCGTTTCGGCCATGTCCCGTTGGTGCACAGCAGTTGCAGTCTGATCGTAAGCCCGGCGTGGTCAAGACCGTCGACCTGAATAACCGTTTCCATATTTTTCCGGTCGAGCGTGGGGCGAATATCCACACGACAACGTATCTTCCCCTTGTTATGGATCATGTGTTCAAAGGGGTTTACGTTTTCATACAGGGCGTTGCCCTTTCCTTCCTTCCCCCAAAGGTTGACCTCTTCAACACTGTACACGGCCAGAGCGTCCGGATAGTTCGCATTCGGAATAATTTTGTACCAGGATTGACCTTTCGTGAGTCTTTTCTGCTTGGTTGCAAAGGGAAAGATGTTGACCACCGGCGTGCAGCAGAGGTTCCAGTTCGATGCCTGAAAAGACTCGTAGTGTTCAGGCAGGGCGGGCAGGACAAAGTGCAGTTCAAATTCTTTGGCATCGCCAAAACGGGTTAGTGTTTCTTGGGTGAGGCCCTGTTTCAACCCGGCAATCTCCACAAACAGGAATTTTTCAGGATAACAGAAATATTCCTGCAGGATGCGATAGCCAAGGGCGGTCTCCTTCGGGTAGGGGTACAGCCCCTCGTCCTCGCGAAAACCCAGCGGCCGCACGCAGGACGGCGGCAATACGGCGGCGACGTGCTCCCGCTGCTCGCTGTCTTTGACGACAAAGCGGATTTCCTTCAGCCGGCGCGTCAGATTGAGATATAGGGTGTGGGAGATCACCTCTTCCCCACTAAAGAAAACCCGCAGGCTGGAAAAGGAAAGCGAACGCAGGCTGCCTTTGGTTACCGAGAAGCGCACTGCAAGGGTAGCCGTACCGTTTCGTTCAAGGATGCGTAAATCCTCCACTCGAAGCGGCAGAACCTCGGTGTCGTAGACCGTCTGAAACCGGCAGGGGAAACCGTCCACGACCACGGAGTCCACCAGCGTCCCTCGGGGGATGAAGGTCGCGCCGGTGGCGTTATCCGTGACCTGATACTGGATGATGCTGGCGGCGGGTACAGGTCTGAGATAGTTGGGCCACAGTGTGCTGAATAACCCGTGCGTGATCTCCGGCAACTCGTCGTCGAGTTTTTGCCGCAATCGCCCGACCAGAAACGCAAAACCCTCCAGCAGCCGCTCGACATCCGGGTCGCGGCCAGGCGTGCCGAAAAACGGCTCCAGGGCCGGATTGCGCTCCATGGCTTCCCGCCCCAACTCCCGCAGGGCAAGCAACTCGCGCTGGACATAATCCGCAAGCTGCTTCCCTTTGCCCTGCCGATTGTCGATACGGTCATCCATTGCCGGACCCCTTCCCTTTGTCGTATTTTTCCGATCGCCTCAGCCTCATAACGCCACCCGTCCCAGGCGCGGCGCCCAGTGGTATTCCTCCCGGCAGGAGGCTTCTTCCACGATGAGCTGGTGAAAACTGTTCTCTGTGGCGTAGAGCGCGAAAAATTCATTGAGCACGGCGCCGAAGAGATACATGACTCCTTCACCGGCAAAAGCGCGCTGATCCAGCACCAGACGGGTTCTGGCGCCGCGCACCGGAAAGCCGTTGTAGATACGGTCCACTTCCGTATAGCCGATCGCCACCATGCCTTTGAGGAGTTTATCCAGCATGCGGGCGTGGGCGGGATCGTGCGGCGCGCGGAAGTTATAGGCCGAAATCATGGCTTTCAGGGCGTTGATGTCGGAAAGCGCCACGTAGTTGAGAGACATGTTGGCCAGGAGCCGCCAGAGCAGGTCGCCCTCGAGAGGCGGGGAAAAAGGGGGCGTCACCGGCGTGATGTTGGCGCATTGCACCATGCCTGCGGCAGGATCCATGTGAGCGTTGATGTCGCCAACGTGTAATGCGCGCGGCAGCAGGCGATTGGTGCAGGTCAGCTCCATGGAGATGGTTTCCACCTGCGGCAGAGAGGCATCTTCACCCCGCACGAAGGAGATGTAGGTCTCGGTGCCGCCGTCCTTATGGGATGGACGCAGGCGCAGACGGTAGTACGAAACCGGAGCGCCGTTGTTGACATCGTACTCGAAGGATTCAAAAGGCAGATAGCGCCTGCTGTCGCGATGGTTGCCGCTCAAAATGTCCACTCTATCCACGCCATACACCGCGAAATGATCCGGCAGACGCGGATCGGGCACGATGCGATATTCGGTCTGACGCCAATCCATGGTCAGCGGCGAGGAATCCATCGAAAAAAGGTTGACCACTGGCGTACAAAAAAGCTGCCAGTTATCCGGTCTGAAAGAATCAGAGGATTCCGGCAGTTCCTTGAGGATGAAATGGATCTCGAAGTCTGATCTTCCCTCAACATCGCCCAATGTTTCCCGATTGAAAGCGGCATCCAGGCCGGACAGTTCCACAAAGAGGAATTTTTCCGGGAAGCAGAAGTATTCCTGAAGAATGCGGTATCCGGGAAAGGTGTTGGCCGGATACGGATACAGTCCTTCTTCCTCGCGGAATCCCACCGGTTGAAGGGCATCCGCCCCAAGCCGGGCGAGCATGCGCGGTTCGCGTTTTTCGTCCAGGGCAACGATGCGCGTTTCGCGCACCCGGTCCACCATGCTGTGGTAGATGGTGTGGGCAATGGCGCTTTCCCCGGCGAGAAAAAAACGAAGACGCCGGAGAGGCAGGTTGTCCAGTGTGGTTCCGATAGCCTCAAACCGCAGGACTATGCCCACCTCGTCGCCCTGTTCCAGAATGCTCTGCCCCGCGATCCGCAGGGGAAGAATTTCCGTCTCGTAGGCGGTGCGAAAAATGCACCGGGTGCCGTCCACCGGTCTGGACGCCACTTTTGTGCCGCGCGGCAGGGTTACGCTGCCGGAGATGTGCTGTCCCGGCTGGCAGCGAATGATGCTGCATGCCGGGACCGGGCGCAGATAGTTGGGCCAGAGCAGGTTGAACAGGGAGTGGGTGATCTCCGGCAATTCGTCGTCGAGCTTCTGGCGCAGACGGCCCACGAGAAATGCAAAACCTTCCAGAAGCCGTTCCACATCCGGGTCGCGCCCCGGCGTACTCAAAAAGGGGACCAGGGCCGGATTGCGTTCGGCAAACTCCCGCCCAAGCTCATGCAGGGCAAACAGTTCGTCCTGGTAATAGCGGTTCATGTTCACGGACGCCCCTGTACGGTTTCCCTGTTCAGGGAAATATCCCACTGCCACGGGCTCAACTGTCCATCCGCATCATATTTCATCGCGCTGATCTGAAATCCCAGGGTAAAGGTTGATTCCGGCAAGGCGTAATAACGCACATCCACCATGGTCAGCCGGGGTTCGTAGGCCTCGATGCAGCGTTTGATCGCCTCGGCTGTTTCGCTGATGAGATCGGCGCGGGACAAGGTGAGGTCGTTGATGTCGGGGAGGCCATACTCAGGCAGGGCCTGCACGGATCCTTGCCGCGCCGTGAACATGCGCAGGATGTGATGCCGGATGGACTCGTCGTCATCCATCCGTGCGCCCGATTCGCCGCACGTCAGGCGGTCAAACAAACTGCCGGCCATTTTTCTTTATCCTTGCCTGATCGTTGTCCCGGTCCGTCACGGCAGGCGTTCCCCGCATGGACCGTGCGGGGGGCGCACAAAACCGGCAAGGGAAGAAGCCCCGGTTGGGCGAAATCTCCTTCCCTTGCCCGGTGTTCCCGTTCCTATTCCTTTTCCAGCTTGCCCACGAGCGACAGGGTGAAATACGCGCCCAT
>Ga0209629_10000950_pt1 | contig 17183 bp, 15 predicted proteins | sample TergutCu122P5_FD_187286 | JGI IMG/M metagenome (GOLD analysis project Ga0209629, IMG submission 187286) | Cubitermes ugandensis P5 segment gut microbial communities from Kakamega Forest, Kenya - Cu122 P5 (SPAdes) (version 2) | ecosystem: Host-associated > Arthropoda: Insects > Digestive system...
TGTTCAGGCGCATGTCGTAGCAGACGCCCTCCATGATGCCGGCGAACACGTCGCGCCTGGTGGTTACCAGCGTCAGGCCCACGATCGCAGCCTTCGAGCCGTAGTCCATGTACGGGGTGGCGGCGCCGGCGAAGTGAGGCAGCACCAGCAGCCCGGTGGGTTCGTCCAGTACGACGTCGGAGCCCAGATCTGTGAATGCCGCCCCGCGGGCGTCGTCCGGCAGGGTTTCGACGAACCAGTCGACGGCCGCGCCACCGGCGAACGAGAACGCGAAGCACACGTACTTGCCCCCGACGTACGGCACGATGGCGTAGCCGCCGTCCGTCATGACGCGGCCTGGGGGGATGGACGAGAACACCGGCGTGATGCACTCCACCGTGCCGGCGCCGTCCACGGCGTCGCCGTCGTCGAAGACACCGCTGCCCACTGCCGCCGCCACCTGGTCCTGCCCGGCGCTGATCACCTGGACGGTGGCGTCGAGGTTGAGTTCGCGCGCCATCTGCTGGGTGATCATGCCCGCGGACGTGCCATGCGGGACGGGCGATGGCAGCAGCCCGGCGTCGACGCCGGCGGCGTCCAGCAGTTGCTTGCTCCATTCGAAACGATGCAGGTCGAACAGCATCGTGCGGGTGGCCAGAGAGTAGTCGATCTGGCGCACGCCGGTGAGGCGATAGACCACGTAGTCGGCGATCCAGCAGATGCGTTTAACACGGCTGTAGACGTCAGGGTGGTGGGTCATTACCCACATCAGCTTCGGGGCGCCGTACATGGCGTGTGGCTTCAACCCGGTGATGCGGGCGACGTCGTCGAAGCCGACGGCGTCGCACAGCGCCGCGCACTCCTCGGCCCCGCGCGGGTCGGTGTAAATCATGACGGGCAGCAGCGGGCGGTCGGCGTCGTCCAGCAGCACGAAGCTCTCGCCGAACGACGTCACCCCGATCGCGCCGATGCCGGGCCAGCGCGTGGCAGCCTCGCTCAGCACGTGCCGGACGGCATGCCAAATCGCGTCGGCGTACACCTCGTGCGCCGACGTCGTGCGTGACACAGGGTAGTCGGCGTACACCCGGCCCATGTACTGGCCGTCGGGGTGATAGACGGCGACCTTGCACCCCGTCGTGCCGACGTCCAACCCGGCGATCAATGCCATACGTCAACGCTATCAGCCAGACGTCGAGCGAAAGGTTTTATCCAGACGAAAGAGGCTGTGGGTTACACGGTGACCGGATGCTGAAGGCCATCCAGATACTGAGGATGGCTCGCGGTGTGAGCCCAAAGCTGAGTCGAGTACGAGGCGTCGCCTCGGATGGTGTCGACCAAGTCGCTTAAGACGACGAGCCATGCCCACGGGGTGGACTGGTAGATGGTCTTGTCCGGGTCGATTTGAAGACGGTTTAGGACCCGCGGGGCGATCTGGATGCTCGTGCGATGCCATATGCGTGCATGGTGCGCGCACACGTTGCGTAGTACCGTCAGCGAGTGGAACACCGATTCGGCGAACCGGGCGTTCGGGTAACCGAAACCGCGAGCGAGATCTAGACGGATCGATTGGTCGCTGAGTAGCCGGTACATCTTCGATACCGAACCGAGCGAGAGTACTTCCATCGCCGCCCACAGCGGTGGGACGGCTCTGCTACGCAGGGAGCGGGTAATGAAGTCTTCCTTCGAACGGCGAAGGTCCCGCTTGAGGTCGTCAATCAACTCGTCACGTAGGAACACCGTCGCTGAACCACGCTGGACGGGCTGGGGAATGTAGCTGGCTGGGTCGAGGTAGCGGTATGGGTCGATGGCGACGGAGATCTGGTAGCCGAGCCGGGACCGCAGAGAGATCTCGAACACGCCGAGTCCGTCGGCGAGTAGGCGACGCAGCGTGGCATCGAAATCGTAGACGTCTGCGATGGTCGCGACGGTGGTGCCTGGGATAAACATGTGCGTGGTTGGGTCGGTCTCAAAGTGCCGCCAATATTCAGTCAAACGGGAGAAGCTACGATCGGTCAGCAAGCGGGTCATGAGCTGCCGGTCTGCAGGCTGAAGCGGCAATCCACGTAAAGCGAGCAGGTTGAGCTGGTCGCTGATGGTCAGTGCAGGCTTGCGTGGGGATGGCGCCACTGTCGTCTCCTGGTAGTAAGAAGCCCCGCCGGTATTGGGGAAGCCTTCAGGCTCTAGCCCTGGCGGGGTCTATTGATATCAAGAATACCACAGATAGCCCTTGGATACATTCCGGCAAGCAGGTCCGTACCAGTGGCGCCTCATAGAGGTAGACGTACTAGTGTCTAGTACGTAGCACATCGAGCAAAGGAGCCAAAATGATCAAGTCAGTCGAAACGTTCGCAGTTGCGCCGCGGTGGCTGTTCGTCCGGATAGAGACGGATGACGGGCTGGTCGGCTGGGGCGAGGCGTCGCTGGAGGGCAATGTCGCCCCGGTGCGGGCGCTGGTGGCCCAGTTCGGCGATTACCTCGTCGGCAAGGACGAACGACGCATCGCCGACCATTGGACGGTGCTGGTGAAGGCGGGGTTCTACCGGGGTGGGGCTGTGATGTCGTCGGCGGTGTCGGGCGTCGACCAGGCGCTGTGGGATCTGGCGGGCAAGCGGCTGGGCGTCCCCGTCTACCAACTGCTGGGCGGGGCGGTGCGCGACCGAATTCGCGTGTATTGCTGGATCGGCGGTGACGCCCCGAGTCATGTCGGTGAGGCCGCGACGGCGATGATGGAGGCTGGGTTCACGGCCGTCAAGATGAACGCGTCGGCGCAGATGTCGCCGCTGCCCACGCTGGAGGAGGTGCAGGGCGTCGTCGCCCGCGTGCAGGCCGTCCGCGAGGCTATCGGCCCCAGCCGCGATGTTGGCGTCGATTTCCATGGGCGCGTCACTCTTCAGGGCGCCAAGCGGCTGGCGCACGCGCTGGAGGACCTGTACCCGATGTTCATCGAGGAGCCCACCGAGCCGCAGCACCAGTTCAGGCTGTCGGAGCTGAAGACGTCTATACCGATCGCGACGGGCGAGCGCCTGTATTCGAAGGAGGAGTTCCTGGACGTGCTGCAGCGCGGCGTCGGCATTTTGCAGCCTGACGTCAGCCATGCGTGCGGCATTTCGGAGGTCGTCCGCATCGCCGCCCTAGGCGACACGTTCGGTGCGGCGCTGGCCCCGCACTGCCCGATCGGTCCGATCGCGTTGGCGGCCTGCCTGCAAATCGGCTTCGCGACGCCGAACCACGTGATTCAGGAGCAGTCCGGCGGCATCCACTACAACACGACGGCCGAGCTGGTCGACTATGTCGCCGACCGTTCGTGGCTGCAATTCGACCACGGCTACGTTAACCGCTGGGACGCCCCAGGCCTGGGCATCGACGTCGACGAGGCGGCAGTGCGCAACGCCGACGCCAAAGCCGTCGACTGGATCACCCCCATGTGGCGCCACCCAGACGGCACGTTCGCGGAGTGGTGACCGGCGGCTGATTCTCCGTCGGGCGGTTATCCACAGGCGGGATATAGTTGGCCCGACTTATCCCCAGGCCGTCACTTTCAGGGTTGTTCTTCCAATAATGAAGGCATGAGCACTGTTTCAACCCTTCCCGCGCCTGGTCCTCTGATAGGATTAAATCCTACTCAAAGATCAGGAGCCCCAATGCGTACCACCCAGCAACTAAGCATCACCCTGCCGAACGAGATGGCCGAGTTCGTGAAAGCCAAGGTGCAGAGCGGCGAGTACGCGTCCGACAGCGAGGTTCTGCGCGACGGCTTGCGCACCCTCATGGCCCGCGACGCAGCCGTCGAGAAGTGGCTGCGCGAAGTCGTCGTGCCCTCTTACGATGACCTCGTCGCTCATCCAGATCGTGTTCTCACGGGCGAACAGGTTCGCGCTCTGATGGCCGCCGAGTACGCGGTGGATCAATGACACGCCGGGTTGTGTGGAGGCTAAGTGCCCAGCAGCAGCTCGCCGCCATCTATTACTACATCTCCAAGTCAGCCACCCCAGGTATCGCATCGCGGCTTACGGATGCCATAGAAGCCTTCTGTGAGGGCTTGGCGGTGTTTCCTGAACGAGGCCTGTTGCGCGATGATCTGCGGCCTGGTCTGCGGCTTGTTCCCTTCAGAAAGCGTGTCATCATAGCCATCCGCGTTGAGCCGAACCAGGTTTCCATCATCGGGGTGTTCTACGGCGGGCAGGACTACGAGTCGACGTTGGCTGATTGACGGCGCTGGCCGTCTATACTGCTGAAGGTGAGCACGGAGCAGATGGACCAGATCGCAGGGTTTTCGAGCATGGATACCTCGTTCAATCGTCGTGTTGGCATCGGCTTTCAATGAGTGCAGGACAACTGGATGTGGCACGCGTTTTAGTGCCTGACTTGAGTTGGCGTCAGTGCCTTGACAGAGGCTGAGGATCGCGGTACTGTGGGGATCACATGGTTCTCTTGGTCAGTGTTTGACCGAGGGGCTTCTATTTGAAGGGAGATTGTGATGGCAAGTTCGGTTGGTGGGGATCTGACGGAGTTGGCGACGTTGCATAAGACGTTGAAGACGCAGTCGGATGCCGCTCAGGATCTTAAGTCTGCGATCGAGTCCCAGCTGGGCACGACGACGTGGACGGGGGCGAATTCTGATAAGTTCCGTCAGGCTTGGGAGGAGTTCAAGCCGGCGTTTGACAAGTTACAGCAAGAGCTGACGACCGCTTCGGATGATGTGCGTAAGCAGCACAATTCGTTGTCGGCAGCGGTTGGCGAGTCAGCGTCAATCTGACTTGGGGTTCTTTACACCGCTGGGGTGGTGCGCTGGATGCGGTGGCGTGTCGCCTTTGTGGTGTTGCCTTGGCTGTTGGTCGGCAGGGTTGTTACTCGGTTAGTTGCAGGTGTTGGCTGGCTGGTGGTCACATCGATGACTGGTTCTAGAAGAAGGACGGTTTTGGATGGGTTTTCGTAAGAGTCAGTTGAATTCTGCTTTGGCGAAGGTGACTAAGGCCGAAGAGATGGTTTGTGGCCAGATCAGTGTTGGTGATGGTTGGTCGACTGGGGGGCAGTCGACGGTGTTTTCTTCGATGAGGCAGGGTTTTGATCCTTCGGCGCCGGCGTTTCGTTCGCCTTCTGCTGGTGGTTTGTCTGATCAGGTGGAGGCGGCGTTTGATGGTATGACTAGATCGTTGACGAATGTGTTCACAGATGAGACTGTGAATGTGAACGCTGACTATTCTCGTTGCCGGTGGGAGGTGTAGCTGGTCATGTCGTTGGCGATTGTTGACACTACAGCGCTGGAGAACATGATTGCTGGTCTTGCGACGATCGAGTCGGGTTTGGTGGATGCGTCAGGGTTGGTGGATAAGGCGACTGGGGATGCTCTGGTGGCTAGACCTGAGTCGGACCCGATGTTTTGGGAGGAGGTCGTCAATGATGATGATGGGACTGTTTTAAGGTTTCGGCGGTATATCCCTGAGGATTACTATCCGTATTTCTATTCGGCGTCGATTGTGGCGTGGCAACAGTTTCGTGCCGAGAATGAGCCGATATTGCGACGTGTGTTGGGGTTGGCGTATGACATGCAGGCTCAGTCGGTTGGTAATTGGTCGGGTGGGGTGGGGTCGATTGATGATGGGATGCTTGAGGGGGGGTTTGATTCGTGTGTGATGTCTACTCAGCAGGCTTGGTTGCCTGGGGAGATGGGGGATCGGGGTGCGGCTGTTGGTGCGCAAGTGGCCGCTGGGGTCACGTTGAGTGATGAGGATTGGGCTAATTGGTTGCGGTTCAGTGGGAATTTGGTGTTTGCTTCCGGGTTGATGGCTAATTGTACGCTGGAACAGTTGGCTGCGTTTACTGCTGCGACGTCGCGCCAGTATGGGGCGTCTGCACAGGCTGGTGTCCCCGTCCCGCCGGATTGGGGTAAACGGCTTCAAGCTATGCAGACGAGCTTCAATCTTTGGGTGAATAGTCTGCCGTACACGGCTGATATCGGGCAGGACATTATTCGGGTCCTGCAGAATGCCGGGGTGTCTGGCAGTGCCAGCATGGATGGTTCGGTTGGTATGTCTTTGCTGCTTGGCGGTTGCGCGTTCAGCACTGATTTGACATTGGCGATCACAGAGGCGATGTACCAGTGGAGTTTAACTCATCCGAATCCATTCCCTGGCGTGCCAAACACCGGGTTAACCCCTGTCTCGGCGCCGAATCTGTACGTGTACGCGAATGGGTCGTCCGTGTACAACACTTTGGTCGGTGTTATTTCGCTGCTGGCCAACAATCAGGCTGCTTCTACACAGTTCTTCAAAGGCGCCAGCACGGCCCCGCCAGATAGAGTGAGCTGGGCTGTGGTGACGGACTGGGGTGACGGTGGCCAAGCAGCAGCCAGGGCGCTAACCGCCGCCGATGCCTTCAACCCTAACCTACCGTGGGTTAAGCAGATGCTGCCACCCGGCCTGGCTGTCGTCCCCCCGGACCCGCTCGTAGTGGTCAAACTCGGGCATGCGTTCGCCGCCTCCGGCTCACTTTCACCCGACACGACATTCCTAAACCTAGCGTTACTTGCGACCGCGATGGTCAACAACTGCCCAGAGCCATACCAGCGCCTATTCCTTGAGCATCTCGATGATCTGCGAGTTGTTGATATTGATCCTGGCGACTGGCCCATGACATGGCCGGTGACCGGCACCATCAACGTCGACGTCGACGGACTGCTGAACAACGTACCATCCCCTCTGTGGACATTCTTCCACGAATACGGCCACCTGATCGACCAAAGTTCAAGAACACCCGGCTACGACAGCCCCGACTTCACGTACCCCGACGCATCCGGCACCCCACGTACACTAGCCTGGTGGCTCAAACAAGACCTCATCAGCAACCTGACCGACATTCTGGCACATCACCCCTTCAATCCGCCGATTAACCCAGCCCAAAAACTAATGGTCTACTTTGCCATAATGGACCACGATACCAAGCATTTGCGAGGGTGGATAGACTTCGACGCTGGTACAGCTACGCCAGGTACTCCAGCAGCTGCCTTCATGCAAGTCCAGAACTACTATAGTCAGTCTAGCGTGTTGAATAATGCGACGTCGCGAACGGCAGCAGATGTATATGGAGGACTAACAGGCAATGCCATCAGTGGACCGTTTTATGCGCATCGCAAGAGCTATTGGAGAGCTCCTCCCCCTTGGCCTCCTCCTGAAGTTGAGTTTTGGGCAAATTACTTCGCTGACCAGATGACTGACAAGACCCAGCAAATAGCAACTGGTTCATCGACCGCGACATCCCTTTATGCAACACAGCAGACATACTTCCACGGAGCATCAATCGCTGTCCAAGCGTTTGCGGATTCATTACCATGAAACTTATCCATCGAATCAGCCATGTAGTTCTAGCTGCGTTGATCGCAAGCAGCAGCATGATGGGCTGCGCGAAAACCGACGAATATCGATATGTATACACCCAAGGATATTTTCGCTATCCCTCGCAAAGTGACATGCAAACAATGATTGACACATGCCACATTGAACCTAACGAGCTAGTCATGGCCGACCTGAAGAGCGACTATCTCGCTAAGCGACTCAAGAATCAGACATGCAACTCAATACACAAGCGACTAGCTCAATTCCATACATCAAACATCGTTCAACCAACATCGCTCTGGAACAATCCTGCGCTAACTACTAGCCCTCCCTCAGTGGTTAGCCTCAGGTATGCTGCCATTTCTGCAAAGAGCTCGAACTCTACAGGTGGTGATACTGGTCCCAATGAGGTGTTTATTGATTTCGCTAACCACACCGTGCTGTATGGACCTGCTGATCTTGCTATGTCTAGTCCCGTGACATTTGGTATGACCACGTCATTGTCTGTGGATAGTCAAAGCATATTTGCGGATGCGCTGACACCTTTGCTTAATTGGGGAAACGGTTGGACTGTTCAACGGTCAGACGCAATCGAGGCGGACACTAGGCTATTCGATTGGAAAATTGCCATCATCGCTTCAGATGACCGTCTATACAGGTGGAGTGGAGCAGAGGATGGCACTGGCGTCCCTCAACCAAAGCCTATGTACCCCACCGGCTTGCTCGAAGTAAGCCGTGCCTTCTGGGACCTGATTCCTTAATGATCATATCGTCGCCAGAATTCCTATCCGAGCGCTAGCCAGGTGATGGTGTTGGTGGTGGCGGATGGGCGGGTGCCGGTGGGTTGGGGTGAGGCGTAGAGGGTGACGAGGGCGTCGGCGCTGAGCGCAGATGGGGTGGCGAAGTTGAGTGGAGCGCCGACTAGGCCGGCGGTGGCGTCTAGGGTTAGGCCTGCGAATGCGGCGGTGACGAAGGCGGGGTTGGTGGTGCCGGCTTTCTCGGCGGCTCGGACGATGGCGATGACGGCGTCATGGGATGCTACGTCGGCTTTGGTTGAGGCGGCGGCGAATGGGCCGTCGCCGAAGATATTGGTGACTTTGGGGTTATCTGACGCCATACGGACGGCTTGTAGGAAGGCGGTGGTGTTTTCGCCTTGGGAGTTGGCTTGCAGACCGGTGGCGTCGCTGGTGTTCTGGCCGACGGCCATGAGCACGCCTTGCAGGGCGGCGGTGTTGGCGACTCCGGCTGCAAATGTTGGCGTGACGGCTTGGGGTGTCAACACGATGGGGAGTTGACGGCTGCCCATCAGTGACTGTATCCGGGTTACGATCAGGGCCTGCGTGTTGGCGGATGCTTCGATGATCACCCCGTCGGTTTGCCCGGCAGTGACGGCGTCGGCCACGGATTGGGCGGCGGCGACGGGGTCGCCTTGGTAGGCGATGCTGGTGGGCCATTCAGTGTTGACTGTGTAGCCGGGTTCTGTGATGACGGTGGGATGGTTGATGCCGGCCTTGGTGATAGTGGCGGAGATCGCTGTGGCGATAGCCGCAGTGTTAGGCCCGGTGCGATACGCGGGTGCTGTCAGGGGGGCCGCGTAGTCGTATGGCAGCAGGGTGGCGATACCTGCTTTGCTAGCTGTGGTCAACGCTTCGGCTAGGTGCGCGCCGGTGGAAGCGACGATGATACCGGTGGGTTGGTAGCCGATCAGGGTTTGCATGGCGGTGGTGGCGCCTTCTGGCGTGCCGTCCTCGGCTACTGTTTTGATGGTGACGTTCAAACCACCGAGCTGGAATCGGAACGCGGCCACTTTGGCGCCATTGATCGTGTCACGGTACTCCTGGCCTGGCCCTGCCATGGGCGGGGCCAGCACCCCGATCGTAATACCGGTTTGGCTCAGCTGCTCAGTGGACGTCAAGGCGACGGCCACCGGAAACACCGGGCTAGGCGGCGGCGGTTTCTGATCGGTGCAGCCCGATACCGCCGCCGCCAACACGCATGTCAGCAGCGCCACCCCCCAGCGTCGCATGTCAGGCCTCCCCGATGTGGAACGAATAGATCGTGATCGCACCGTCCGGGCGGGGCTGACCGCAGAAGAACAGTGGATCGTTCAACATCTGTTGCCCGTCGCTCAACTGCTGGTATTGCATCGCCGCGTTCTGGGCGGCCAACCCTTGGGTGTCGATATCGTTTTGCACCAAGCCGCCCAGCGTCGCCAACTGATCGGCTGCCGTGCCAGTCAAAGCGGCCGAAGTTTTCAAACTACCGATCAGACCGGTAGGTGCCAGATCGGCCGGGTTTCCCAAGTCGATAAGCAGATTCTTGAAGTTGCGCTGCAGTGACGCTTTCGTGGCGTCCGCCTCGGTGATCGACGCGTTCACCTGATTCTTCAGCAACGTTGTCAAAGCTGCGATCTGGCTTTGCAGGTTCGTCGTCACCGTTGTCTGCGCCTGCGTCAACTGGTCAGTCGACTGTTGCAGTAACGCCTCATCGGCTGCCGTGGTGACCGCCGCCTGTTGGTTCAAAGAAGTGTTGATCTGGCCCGACAGCGCGTCGATATCGGCCTGCGTGGCTGTGAACGCATTCCCAGCCGTTGTCTGGGCGTTCACGATACTGGTGGCCAAATCGGTCAGCCCGGCTTGCACAGCGGCCTCGTAGTCGGTCAACGCCGTGCCCAGTTTCGTGCTGCTGCACACATACACGTTGACCGCCATGAACAATGCATCAACCGACGGCATCGACGATGTGATCGTGGGCTGCGTGGACGTTAATGAGCAGGCCTCGGCTGGCGTGGTGGCGATGGCAACCGTGCCGGTGTAGATGTCCGAAAGACTCAGCGTGGTCGAAGTAGCAGGCGTCAACAGCGTCCTCGTCAAGTCACCGCCGGCCTGCGCCACCACACCTGAGACAGGCCCGCCGGTGGCCGCTTGCACCGCCACCGCCGCCCAATCAGCGCCATCCTGGGCGGCCGCCTGAACAGCCGCCAACAGATGCGCCGCCATCGCCGCGACCGAACACCCCGGAACATTCAACATGGTTAACGCATCTTCAGTCGCTGTGCCATCCGGGATTGCCGGGCACGACGGGTCAGCCGCCGCCAACGCGTACACGTCGTCCACCAAAGGCTGAAGACCAGCCGCCACATCAACATGGCTACCGGCCAAAGCGCTGATGACACCCAACCGGGCCGTCAGATCATCCGTAACAGACGCCGGAACAGTCACCGGTGCAGACGCCGGGCCGATCAACGGCGCCACCGCCCCACTGACAGACTGCGTAATAGTCCGCAAATCCTGATCCACCTGGTTAGCCCACGTCAACAAGGCGGTAGCCGCCGTACTGGCAGCCATAGCCGCAGTGTTGGCTGACGATCGCATCGATGCCTCAGAACTCGGCACAGTCGGGTCGGAAAGTCTAGCGAGAGTGGTGCTAACCTGTCCGATCATGCAGTACACCGAATTTGACTGATCCAACTCGATGGTCGGATCGACCGGTATAGCGCAACTCAACGATGGGTCACCGATGTCCAACCTGATATGCCGCAACATCAGCGAGCGGCAATTCTCGGTCACCGCACCTGTTCCGGTCTGATCGGCGAACGCGTCGGCAAGCGCACTGGTTTGAGCCGCCAGCAACTGCAGGGTGGCTGCCACCGTCGGCTGCTGGGCCGGATCCAATGTTGGAATCGCAATATCACAACCCGTCATGTCTGCCGGGTACACCAACGTTATCGGCGTTCCCACATCACCTAACACGTTCTGGCTGATATTGGTGAAAACCGATGTCAAAGTGCTGGTCATAGTTGACTGAGCCGATGACAAACTTGACGAAACCGAAGACACCATCGACTGCATCGACGACTTCAACGCATCCAACTGGGCCAACGTGATAGTGGCGCTGGACGACAACTCCGCATACGTCCTGGCCCCAATCTTCGCCGCATCATCCGACAACATCACCTGCAACTGCGATACCAGATCACGGGCCTGACCCACTTGCTGCTGCACCTGCAACATCAACTCAGCCGCCCGCGAATTACTCTGTGAGCCACCAGACAACAACCCGCTGATCGACGGATCCGTCACAATCCCAGGCTCCACAATCACATCGAACTGTGGCGGCTGGAAATCCTTCGCGTCCACCACCAAAGTGAACACAGCTGTCGGCAACAACACCGGCGGGGCCAGAATCGCCGTCCACAACACGCTCGCCGAAGAATTCTCACCCATGCTCACAGCCCCATCCGTCACCGGACCATCACTGCTGGAGGTAACAACCCGCCCCGACGTGTCTGCACCCAACGCTGCCATAGCTATCACCGTGTATGGAGCCCCCACCAGGCCATAACTGCGATACTTTGCACCCTGCTGCTCGAACGACAACTCCCGAGCCTGCACCGTTGTGTTCTGAACCGTCAGCCGGATCGTCAACGGACCCGAGTAACCCTTCATATCCAACAGATTCGTCCCCGAACGGTCACCAGCCTGATACGACAAGCTCAGACGCACCGGCAGACGGCTCTGATCCGACGGACCCATCGAGAACTGCTTCTGCGTCGGCGCAGATCCATACGTGGCAGTCGAAACGGTGCTACTAATCGAGTAGGTGCCTTGGTCAAAGCCCTGAGTCACTGCCACGGCTTCAGTCCCCGTACCAGGATCAGCGTGGGCCGCCGGCACCGCCAGACTACTCAGCCCCAAACAAGCACCCAGCGTAGCGATGGCGAAAACCGGAACTATTTTGCTCTTCATCTCCCTCTCCTTCGAGCTCTTCCCCCTTCGAGGCCTGCGACGCCCCGACATCGCCTAAGTATACATGGAACTCTGATCCACGGAACGCAACTGCCTCATCTGGTACTTCGTCGGGCATTGTCCTCGGAATAATGTTCGACAAGGTGATACGGTGTGCTTCGTGCAGACTATCAGGTGCTTGCCCACTCGACTTGACGGCAGGCATGGTACCCAACTAGAGTCAGCATCGTGTGGCTTGTCCGGCCAATTCCTGACTGGGTGGCTACTACTTGAAAGGAGATTGAAATGGCAAGTTCGGTTGGTGGGGATCTGACGGAGTTGGCGACGTTGCATAAGACGTTGAAGACGCAGTCGGATGCCGCTCAGGATCTCAAGTCTGCGATCGAGTCTCAGCTGGGCACGACGACATGGACGGGGGCTAATTCTGATAGGTTCCGTCAGGCTTGGGAGGAGTTCAAGCCGGCGTTCGACAAGTTACAGCAAGAACTGACGACCGCTTCGGATGATGTGCGTAAGCAACACAATTCGTTGTCGGCGGCGGTTGGCGAGTCAGCGCAAATCTGATTCTGGGTTGTCTGGTTTGTGTCGCGGCGGTGAAGCGCCGAGCAGTTCGGTGCTTCACCGTCGAGAAACAGGACTCATCATTGCACTGCATTCGAAGTACAACAACTGAGTGCTGGTGTGATGACTTGCGGGGTCATATTGGCGACATGTTAACGGTGAAGGATGACTGACGATGGGTTTCCGAAAAGAGCTTCTGGCCGAGGCTATGGGTCTTGTTTCGGCAGAGGAGGAGCAGATTTGTGGTGGTTTGATGGGGGGAGGTGGGTCTGTGTTCACTTCGATGAAGACTGAGTTCATGGTGCCGGCTTTTCAATCTCCGACGTCAGGCGGGTTGTCTCATCAGGTGGAGACCGCGTTTGATGGTATGATCGGATCTTTGGCCAGCCTGTTTGCGGATAGGATGGTTCACGTAAGCCAGGATTATGCTTCATGTCCTGAGGATGTGTGATTTGGCATGGATGAGGCGAAGGTTGATGTTACTGCACTGGAGAATCTTATCGCTGATCTTCAGACAGTCGAGGATGCATTGAACAAAGCGGCTGCATCGATGAAACACGCGACTGACCTTGCTCATTTGTCACGTCCATACTGGCGAAAATTGTACTGGCCAATGCCACCGGATGCTGATCCGGAAACCTACCAACCCGTTGAGCGTGACCCGCCGGAGGATCATAAGCCTTACGACTATACGGTGAAGTTGGATGCATGGTCACAGTTTCGTTCTGAGTATGAGCCGATTCTACGTCGCGTGCTGGGGTTTGCTTATGATATGCAGAATCAGATGATCGGGGGTTGGGGTGGCAATGTCCTCACGTTCTACGGTGTTTTGGCAACTACTTTTGATGCTTCGGCGCTGAAAGCTCTTCCTGCCTTGACTCCAGGTGAGTTGACTGTCGAGGGAACCCAGATCGGTTCTCTGGTTGCCTCGGGGGCTCCTCAGCTGTCAGCTGATCAGTGGCTGTACATGACCCGCTACGGTCAGAATCCGGATTTCGTGTCAGCGATGATGGCGAAATGCACTATGGCTCAGCTAGCAGCGTGTACGGCCGCACAATCGTCGATGTTCTCGTCTGGGACAATTCCATATGGGGATCCAGGTGCAAAAGCAACGACGGACCTATATAGTGGTCGGGTGGCAGCTTTGGGGCAGGTTGCTGCCACATGGTCTGGGTTACCAGGTGTGGATCAGTCGAAGGTTGCTGGCCAAATTGTTGATGCATTGCAAGGAAAAGATGGTATTGGACCTGCGACTGGTATGTCGTTGTTGATTTCATTTGGAAAGTTCGCTACTCCTGTCGTCACTCAGGTGGCTATTGACATGTATAACTGGGATCAAACCTGGTACCAGCAATACATGAGTGACATGCCAGGACTTCCGATGATCATATATCCAGGTGACATAGGTCTGCCGAATCCAGTGGTATACCCGAATGGGGTGCCGGTGACAGATGTGATGACTGGCGTCATGGCAATGCTGAGCAACAATCCGGAAGCCGGTACTGCATTCTTCACTGGTGGCGATCCTGTTCAAGTGACGATTAAGGGGAAGGTCGTCAATGTTGATCCGCGCATACTATGGGCTTTGAATAGACCTTGGGCTGACGACGCGGGTGCGGCAGCGGGTGGTGCTCTTCGGAATGCGGCGGCACCTCTTCCTGCTGCGGACGGTACAGTCACCGCACCAGATGGGCATCAAGTGCAGGTGGCTTCGCAGATTATTTCCGGAGAGGCCTTGTTGACATGGGGGCACCCTGAATATCAGCCGCAAGTTGGCATTGGCAACGGTGTGGCATCAACAATCGCGGCTTATTCAGTCGATGTGATGGACATCGTGAACGGATGGCCAACGCTGTACGGACTCGATGTAACCTACGACGCTCTGGGACTCACCATCCAAGCTGTCTCACACGATCCAGCTAACCCGGTAACCATCATCAAAGGTTGGTCAGATCAACTCGGACTCTTCCTAACCCAAAACATCCCCGACGTCAACCCACCACACACCGGCTATGACCAGGACCTTATCAGTGGATTTCTTAGCGACCCTTCTCGGTCACTGTGGATCGCCACTCCGGGTGTGTCAGGCGAAGTTTTGTCGCTACCAGGGCCTGCCGCTGTCTTAGCTGCAGCGGGGCAGGGATTGGGGTTCATTACGCATAATGCCTGGAAGACCCAAAGCCAGCTGCCGACACCGGGGCAGGCGGCAATGCAGGCATGGGCTGGCGGTTTACTGTCTGCGGCTGCAGGGACAGCCGTTGGGATTGTATCGACACCGGTCGGTATAATGTATACAGTTGGCGAACTGACCTATAGTTCGTATGCTGCTGCGCAAGCGGCGGCAGCAGCGATCCAGGTTCAGCATAATGTTCAGCAAACAAATCAGACGGCTGATCAAGCTGTACCAAGTGCCGTTCACACGTGGATTGGTGTGCTTACTCAGAAGGGTTACCTAACCCCAGATACCATCCAGCAGTGGAACGCTACTAATCGGGACAACCAATGGACTGTTCCAATCATAGGTGTTGACATGGTGCAACAGCCGGATGGCACATGGATCTACAGAGAAGCTGATGTAGCTGACAGAGGGGGTGGCTCTTGGGCGAATCAAACAGGAACACGTCTAGGCCCGTATCTTCCTCAGAGTGCCGGAAACCAGATTCTGAGTGGCACAGGCTACGGCAACCAAGACACTGATCAAACAGTGCCCAGACCGTGGAACGTCCCAGTGAGCAACCCATGAACAGCAGCAGAAGCCGACTCCTTTACAGATTTGTGAGTACTGCTATTGCAATACTCAGTTTCACTGCATGCGTGGCCAAGCCGCCCGCTCCGAGTCACACATTTTCTATGGGGTCTCATGGCTTCCCAGTCAGTGGGATCACGCAAGAACAGTTTGAATCCGTGTTTAAGCCAGGTTGGTACCAGATTGCTTCTTCTGATGCAGAGTACACGACAATCTTTGCTAACTGCATCATCAAGATCAGTAATAACTTCACGTGGTTTAGCGAACCAGGCCCGTATGGTTACATTTTGCCACCCAAGGATATTGCCCAGGACTATTGGGGACCTTACATGTTTTATAGGTACCCGTCACAGATGGGTTGGGGTGGGGCTCTTTGGCGCTCAGGCCCATTATATGAACCGAATGCCTTAGGAGATCACAGCCTTACTCGCCCCAGCACAGGTAGCGACTGGCTCGTCGTGATCTTGTTTGATGCTGAGGGTAACGGTGTGATGTCGACGATAGGAGGTCAGAACTGTCACATATTACATCAGCTTTCAAATTCGGATATCTACCCTGACACAGTCTCAGGAATGATTCAACTTGAGACGTATGCCTGGCAGGGTTTGGCTACTAAGTATCCGGATCATCTGCAGCCTGTGCCGTTGGTGAATCCTTCTCCTTACGTCCCGCCAGCCGACGGTTCTTGGCCAACTATTACACCTCCACTCCCGACTCCGATAGATACAATGACTCCGGGATAGAAATTTGTGGTGCTATAATTCGTATTCAGGTGATAGGTCTGGAAATGCAGCACAAGATGACCGGCGACTACTTTCATGACCTACAGGATGTGGCGGCTAAGACATTGGTAGACTTGTTGGGGAATCTAGGTCAGGTTAGGGTCCATCCTGATCATTCCTTTCGTATCCTTCCCGAACCCCTCACTAGGGCACGAGAACACTGTTGACACCCGGACACGAAACTGGCAACTATTACCAGCTCAAACTGGAAACTTCACAAAGCTGAAACTGGCAACTCCGACGCTACGTCAGACACGCCCAGGCGCTGCTGGCCGACTCTACACCTACGTGTCGACCTGGTCAGGCTGGGTGTATGTCGCGTTCGTCATCGACGCCTACGCCCGCCGGATCCTGGGCTGGCGTTCGGCCACCACGATGACGACCGACCTGGTCCTGGACGCTTTGGACCAGGCGATCTGGCAACGCCGGCGCGAAGACCACGCCGACTTTCAAGCCCTGGTGGCGCACTCCGACCACGGCTGTCAATACACGTCGCTGCGCTACGGGCAGCGACTCGCCGAGACGGGTTTGACACCCTCCACATGCACGGTCGGCGACAGTTACGACAATGCCATAGCCGAGACAATCAACGGGCTATACTCGCACTTGATTAGGGTGTCATCGACGTACTTAGACCCAATGTAAATGGTGTTGTTGATCCGATTGGCAGCGTTATTGATATGGTTGAAACTGCTTGGCGCGGATCTCTGTCGATGACGGTCGAAAAGTGCATCAGTTTTGACGGTTGAAAAGTGCCATGTCTCAGCACATCGTAGAGGTTTCTGTCTCAGCACTTCGTGGAGGGATGTGTCTCATTCGGTGAGGTGGAGTCTTTCGCGGCTGGGTGTGTCGCGTGGGGGTCGTTGAACGTGTCCGAGGATCACGCCGTCGGAGTCGATGACGGTGATGGTTTGATCATCGAAGAGTACGTGTACTGGTTGGCCTGCTCGGCGTCGGGCGATGTAGATGATGCAGCCGCAGACGGCGATAATGCCGGTTGAGTGAACGTGACGGTCGACATGTCTGATTGCGCTGT
>Ga0209629_10000951_pt1 | contig 17179 bp, 8 predicted proteins | sample TergutCu122P5_FD_187286 | JGI IMG/M metagenome (GOLD analysis project Ga0209629, IMG submission 187286) | Cubitermes ugandensis P5 segment gut microbial communities from Kakamega Forest, Kenya - Cu122 P5 (SPAdes) (version 2) | ecosystem: Host-associated > Arthropoda: Insects > Digestive system >...
GATCGGTCTGGGCGCGGGGGTGGCCGTGTTCCTGGGGATGGTCGTGCCCGGGGAGGCGGTCGCGGCGCCGCCGGCGGACGACACCCCGATCACGCCGCCGCTGGTCCTGGCGGCCAACCTGCAGCCGCCGGCGGACAGCTACGAGGTGCCGAGCAAGGCGACGGAGTGGTCGAAGACGTTCGAGACGACGCTGGGGACGTACGTCACGCAGGTCTACGCCGACCCGGTCGCCTTCCGTGACGCGGCCGGCACCCTCCACCCCGTCGACAACGCGCTGAAGCACACGGACGACGTTTACATCGACGTGGCGAACACGGCGGCCGTCTACCAGAACACCGCCAATTCCTTCACGGCCACGGTCGGGACGTGGGTCGACGCGCAGATACCGCTGCGCTTCTCGCTGGGCGACGCCAGCTTGACGATGGCCCCCCGGGGCGGCCGGTACGTCCGCGGTGTGGCCGGGTCCTCGACCGTCAGGTTCGCCAGCGTCGAGGCCGACGTCGACGCGGCGGTTCGGGTGGAGAACAGCGGGCTCGTCGACGAGTTGACGCTGAAATCCGCCGCGGCCCCGAGTCAGTTCACGTTCGACTTGGGCGCGCCCGGCCTGACGCTGAGTTCGCGGCAGGGCGTGGTGGTGGCGGCGGACCAGGCCGGGACGCCGGTGGCGATGGTCCTGGCCCCGCGTGCGACCGACGCCGCCGGCCAGGCCTGGGAGAACGTGGCGACGACCCTGAACGCCGACAACAGCGTCACGTTCACGCTCGACGCCGGCTGGCTGGCCAGCCGCGACCGGGGGTATCCGGTCACCGTCAGCCCGCAGATCCGGTCGGTCGGCTACCAGCCGTTCGACGTCTGCCTGAAGCAGGGCGCGCCGGCCGCGGACACGGTCAACGGCGACTGCTACGTGGGCTACGACGACGGGGTGGCCTCGGGCAACCTGGCCGCCCACGGCGCCGGCTACGGGCAGACGCGGGCCTACGTCTACCCGTACATGCCCGGCTCCCTGATCGCGCAGAACCAGACGGTCACCAAGGCGACGCTCAACCTGTTCACCGACTCGCGGTCGGCCCAGGCCGACCAGTCGATCACCGTTGAGGGCCTCCAGGGCGTCCCCCCGCTTGACCTCAGCTGGGACCACCAGCCGGACGCCCGTGGCGCGGCCGTGTCGACCACGACGGTGCCGGCCGGGACGAATGGCTACGTCGGTTTCGACGTCACGAGCCTGGTCCAGTCGTGGGCCAACGGCGATGACACTTTCGGCCTGCGCCTGGTCCCGGCCGACGACAACCAGCCGGCCGTCCGCTTCGCCGGCCACCTGGCCCAGGGCGCGAACCAGCCGTATCTGACCATCGAGCACCACGACCCGGTGACGGCGCCGCCGCCGGTCAGCAGCGTCAACCCGTACATCAATAACGCCTACGTCAGTGACGCCGAAAGCCTGGTCGGCGTGGACGCCAACACGGGCGCCTTCACGCAGGCCGTCACGGATATCTCGCTCGACGGTTCCGAGGATCTGTCGCTGACCCGCTACTACAACTCGAAAGCGCTGGACCCGAGCGCGTTCGGCCCGGGCTGGCGCCACAACTTCGACTACCGGGTGGTCGAGGACGACTTGTTCGTCATCATCAGCACGCCGGACAGGCACGCCGTCAGCTTCTTGAAGCACGACGGCACCTTCGACAAACACAGCAACATGGATTTTGCCCTGAGCAAGAACGACCAGGGTTACCTGCTGACCTATCGGGACGTGACGCGGTACCAGTTCGACGGCGGCAATCTGTTGGAGAGCATCACGAGGCTCAACGGGCATCGCACCGACTTGGCGTACGAGGCGGGCCGGCTGACTCGCGTGGCCAACCGGAACGGAAGTTTGACCCTCGAGTACGGGGCCCACGGGGTGGCCAAGGTGACGGACTCGACGGGCCGCGCCGTGAGTTACGGCTATGACGACGCCGGCCTGCTGACCGGTGTCAAGAATATCGACGGCGACAGCCTCCAGTATCGCTACAACGGCGACCGGCAGCTCATCCAGGTGAGCAATTTCAAGGGCGTGATTTATCTCGAGCAGACTTACAACAGCCTCGGCGAGGTGACCGAGCAGTACCTGCCGGGCGAGGGCAGGTCGACCGTCACCTACGACTCGACGAACCGCCAGAACACGGTCGCCCAGCCGGGCGGCGCGACCATCCGGTACACCCACGACCAGCTATACCAACTCATCGACATCCTCGACACCAGCGGCACGCGCTTGTACGAGTTCACCGACAAGCGGCTGGTCAAGTACACCAACCGGTTGGCTGACCCGACGGACTACGCCTACGACGACTGGGGCAACGTCACCCGGCAGAGCTACGCCGACGGCACGACCGAGACGTTCGCCTACAACGCCAACAACCAGATGACCGAGCGCACCCGGCAAGACGGCACCAAGCTGGCCTATTCCTACGACGACCGGGGCAACCTGGTCTCCGAGACCGACGCCCGGGGCAACACGACCACCTTCGTCTACGACGGCAACAGCGACCTCGTCGGCAAGACTGACAGACTCGGCCGGACGACGACTTTCACGAACAACGAGGTCGGGCTGGTCCTGACGGCGACGGACGCGCTCGGCCGGACCACGAGCTACGCCTATGACGCCCAGAACCGCGTGGTCAAGCAGACGAACCCGGAAGGCCACGCCACGAGCCACACCTTCACGCCGAGCGGGAAACAGACCAAGACGACGAACGCGCTGGGCGACGAGGAGACCTACGACGTCGACCCGGACGGCAACCGCCTCGGCACGACGGACTACCAGGGCAATTCGGCCCAGACGGCCTACAACATCCAGGACAAGCCCGTCACGATCACCGACAAGAACGGTAACGCCAGGACGTACACCTACGACGACCGGGGCTACGTCGTGGCCAGCCAGGACGCCCAGGGCAACACCAGCGCCCTGGCCTACGACGGGCGGGGCCGCCTCACCGGTGTCAGCGATCCCGAGGGCCACATGACCACCCTCGGCTACACCGCCGAGGACAGCCTCAACAGCATCACCGCCCCCGACGGCAGCCAGAGCACGGCGACCTACGACGCCATGGGCCGCAAAGTCACGATGGTCAACCCCCGAGGTTTCACGACCGCCTACGCCTACGACGCCAGGGGCCGGCTCCTCAAAGAGACCGACGCCTTGGGCAACAGCACGACGTACACCTACGACGCCAACGACAACGTCGTGGCCTCGACGGACAAGAACGGCAACACCTGGACTTACGCCTTCGACAGCGAGAATCAGCAGACCGCAGCGACGGACCCGCTCAACCAGACCTCGGCGTCGGAGTGGGACGCCGGCGGCAACAACGTGTCGACGACGACGCCGCTGGGCGCCCGGACCGAGAAAGCCTTCGACAAGAACGGCAACACCGTGGCCACGGTCGATCCGTTGGGCCAGCGGACGACGAACGAGTACGACGCCCTCGACCGGCTGATCAAGACGACGAACCCCGACGGCACGAGCGTGACCAAGACCTACGACAAGAACGGCAACGTCACGCAGTCCGTCGACCAGGGCGGCGGCGTCACGTCGACGGGCTACGACAAGAACGGCAACCTGGTCTCGAAGACCGACCCGCTGGGCAACACCACGACCTACACCTACGACAAGAACAACCGCCTGCTGACGACGACCGACCCCCTCGGCGGGGTGACGACCAACACCTACGACAAGAACGGCAACCTGCTGACCGAGACGGACGCCCTGGGCGCCACCACGACGTACGCCTACGACTCGAAGAACCAGCTCGTCAGCGCCACAGACCCCCTCGGCCAGACCACGACGACGGAGTACGACCCGAACGGCAACATCGTGGCCCTCTCCAACCCCGACGGCGGCGTCATCCGCTACGCCTACGACGCGGTCGACCGGCTCACGGGCACGACCGACGCCGAGGGCTACACCACCAGCACCGAGTACGACCCCAACGGCAACGCCGTCAAGGACACCGACGCCCGGGGAAACAGTCAGACCTACGCTTACGACGGCCTCGACCGGCTGGTCTCCCAGACCGACGCGGTCGGCGGCACGACCACCCAGGAATACAACGCCGACGGCCGGGCCACGCGCTACACCGACGCCCGGGGCGCGGTCACCGTGACCGCGTACGACGCCGCAGGCCGAGTGACCGCCGTGACGGACGCGCTCGGCCACAGCACCCAGATGACCTACGACGCGATGGGCCGCGTCGTCACGAGCACCGACGCGAACAACGCCACGACCACCTACACCTACACGCCGACCGGCCAGGTCGCCACGGTGACCGACGCCCAGGGCGGGGTGACGGCCTACACCTACGACAAGCTGGGCAACGTCTTGACCCAGACTGACCCGCTGAGCCGGACGACGACGTCTGTCTACGACAAGCTGTCCCGTCCTGTCCGCGTGACGAACCCCCTGGGGGTGGCGGAGACCTTCACCTACGACGCCCAGGGCCGGATCGCCACCGACACCGACAAGAACGGCAACACTACGAGTTACGCCTACGACGCCAACGGCAACCTGACCGCCACGACCGACGCGCTCGGCACGGTCACCGCGTTCGCCTACGACGCCATGGACCAGCTCGTCTCGATGACCCTGCACCGGGTCGACCCGGGCAACCAGGTCGACGAGCAGCAGGTCACCCTCTACGGCTACGACAAGCGCGGGCTGCAGACGACGACGATCGACGCCCAGCAACACGCCACGACCAAGACCTACGACGCCGCCGGCAATCTCGTCGAGACCGTCGACGCCGACGGTTTCACGACGAAGACCTCCTACGACCCGAGGAATCTGGTCGAGCAGATCAACACCTTCGGCGCGGGCACCCCCGACGCGCTCACGACCTCGACGTTCGTCTACGACGCCGCAGGCAACCTCGTCCAGGCCGACGACTGGACCGGTCGGACGACGTTCGCCCACGACCTGCTGGCCCGGATGACCCAGGTCGTCGACCGCAACAACCAGACCACGAGCTACGCCTACGACGCGGTTGGCAACCAGACCAGGTTGACCTACGCCGACGGCAGTGTCGTCGATAAGGCCTACGACAGCCTCGACCGGCTGACCCGAGTCACCCAGCGCCCGACGCCCGCCGTCGTCGACAAGGCGGGCGCCCAGGCCGGCCAACCGGCTCGCCAGACATTCATCCTCGGCTCGGCCAAGAGTCTCCTCGGCCAGCAGCCGAAGGGTGCCCCGGTGACGCCGGCCCAAGCGGCAGTGACGACCTACACCTATGACGCCTCCGGCCAGCAGACCGGGGCGACCTACCCCAACGGCTGGCAGGAGCGCCGCGCCTACGACGCGGCCGGGGAACTGACGCAGATCTTCGAGACCGACCCGACGGCGAAGAAGCCCAAAGAGCAGCTCAAGTTCGAGTACCGCTACGACGCCGAGGGCAACCGGACCTACGAATACAAGGCCAAGAACGGCAAGCAGAAAGAAGAGACCAATACCTACAGCTACGACGCCCTCAACCGGCTGGCCGCCGTGGTCGACGCCCAGAAGGACCGGGTCTCGTACACCTACGACACGCTCGGCAACCTCACGCGCGAGTCGACGACGAACAAGAACGGCAGGCAGAAGAAGAACTCGCTGTTCACCTACAACAACTTGAACCAGCAGCTCACCCGCCAGGAGACCGACAACCAGGGCCAGCCGACGAACAAGACGATCGTTAACACCTTCGACAATCGGGGCAACCTGGTCAAGACCGACAAGATCAAGAACAAGCCGAACAAGACCAAGATCAGGACGCTGGCCGAATACGTCTACGACAGCACCAACCAGATGTCGGTCGGCGTCAACAAGAAAGGGGAGTTCAGCACCTACCTGCGCAACAGCCTCGGCGCCCTCGTCGGCCAGACCCTCGACATCCGCCACAACAGGTACGGCTACAAGAACGTCGACGCCCAACCCGCCGACCAGAAAGCCAAGAAAGACAAGACCAGCACCATCGAGCAGACCTACACGATCGACTACACCAACCCCCTGCTCGACCCCCTGACCGAACACGAGACCAACGGGCTGGACTACACCTACGTCTACGGCCTCGACGAAATCGCCATCGACGTCACCGACCCCGGAAATCCCGCCGCCAAGACACCGCAAACCGCGACCACGGACACCTTCGTCGTCCAACACGACGCCCAAGGCAGCATCGTGACTCTGACGGACAACACCGGCCACATCGGCAGTACCGCAGCCTACGACCCCTGGGGTGTGCCGGAGAAGAAAGACCCGCTCAAGGTCGGCCAGCGCAAACTCGACCTCGTCACCCAATACACCAATCACCCGTACGACCGGGTCCTCGGTATCTACGAGGCCAACGCGCGAATGTACGACGCCAAGGGTCGACGCTTCGTGGCTCAGGATCCTTCAGCCGGATTCGCCCCGAACCTGCGACCCGCGTTGAACACGCGCGGCTTGTTGTTGTCGAATGGAGTCTCCTCGTTCTCAGATCTGCTGACAATTCGGCGAAGTGAAAACCCGTATGGCTATTGCCTGAATAATCCGACAGTCTTCATCGACATCTCTGGACTTGTGCCAGTAAACCCGATTGACTATGCGAGGGCTAGGGGGGCCGAGGTTCACGAGTATTCGATTAACGGTAGTTCCTATGCTAGAATTAGCAACGGTGGGGCCACTATGGATTACAACCTGAATGGCGGAACGATGGATGACGAAGAGATTAATCGCATTCTTGGTTATAGCAGTTTCCTAACCTACGCAGAACGCGGCAGCGGGGTAGGGATTGGGATTAGTAATAATCGGCTCTATAGGGACATTATAACACCTGGGAAAGACTCCTACGATCTTGATTACCAGGGAAACATCATAACGCTCACAATGGGCAAGAACGGAGAGACCATTTTGGTCAATAACAAGAGGGGCGACGCTGGTAAATTGTCGCTGACCAACGAGTCGAGCCTTGAGCTGGCTGACTGGCTGAGAGAGCTTTACTATGAGCAATTTGGGAAAGAATACTTTCTGGGAAGAGAGGCGATAGCCATCGAGCTAAGGGCACATGCTGAGTTCTGGAGGGCCATGGGTTGGGTTCAATTTGTTGGTCCACATGCACGAGTGGCCAACATTGGAGACGCGAAGGGCACGTTCGAAAGATGGCTGTGGGACGGCATGGCTTCTGACACGAAGACATGGGGGGAAGTATTGAGGCTGGTGGCTGACTTTGGGGCGGAGGTGGCAACGATGATATACTTCATTCCAAAGGTTGGACCATACATTAGAGATCCGAATTACACGGGACCCACAGAGGCGGTGGCTGTGGCAGCGTCCACCGTGGCAGGGGCCGCCGAGGCTGCGGCCGCGACCGGCGCATCTTCGGCGGCGGCCGCAGCGACCGCGGTGGCCGCGGCAGCGGCAGGAGTGGCCAAGGCTGTGGCGGGAGCAGAAGCAGAGAGAATCGCGAATGAAGTCATCGCGGGCAAGTGGGGTAGCGGCACTGATAGAAAGAACAGGCTGACTGCTGCCGGATATGACTACGCGACCATCCAAGCGGCTGTGAACGAAAAAATGAAAGCCCCCAGTGCGGGATTCTGAGTGACCGCCATCGCCGATCTCTGGGCCCGGGCGGCGCAGGACGAACGCGAAGCGACTCAGAAAGCGGCGGCCCTGGCCAAGCGGCTGGCGGCCGAGGGTCTGACTGTTCGCGACATCGGCTCGGTGCTCGGCGTCAGTTTCCAGCGTGCCCACCAGCTCGTGGCCGCCTGAGCCGCCGTCCACGTGGATGCCCGCGAGGTGAAGCCAGGTCCGACCGCCGTGTCCACCCGCCCCGCCCTACCCCCGCCGACCGCCGAAGGCGGAGTCGATCAGTTGCTGGATGAGCGCGGCTTTGGCCGGGTCGGAGTAGAGCTTGAGGCGGGCGACGGCCAAGTGGTAGCACTCGTCGTCGGACCCCGGGCCGATCACCCAGACGACGGTCACCGTGTCGTCGTCGTCTTCGACCCGGTAGACGATGCGGTAGGCGCGGTCTCCGACGACGAGCTTACGGAAGGTGGTCAGATTGCCGCCCTTGCCCGCCCCCAACGGCTCGCCCCTCTTGGCTGGCTCGTCCTCCAGTTTCTTGAGGCCTTTGGCCACGACTCGCCGGGTCGAGCCGTCCAGGTCGCGGAAATCTTCCCGGGCCTCATCGGTCAGGACGACTCTGGCCATGTCGGCGCCTACTCGTCGTCGAGATCGACGCCGAACTCGGCCAGCACGTCATCGAGGTCATGACGGCCACCGGTGTCGGTCAGCACCCGGGCCAGCGAGAGCGCCAGGAGGCGGAGGTCGGACTCACGCTCCTCCAAGCGGCTGAGGTTCTCCATCTGCTCCATCGGCACCAGCGCCATGGCCGGTTCGTTGTTGCGCAGGACCACGAGGGTGCGGCCGTCCGCCACCTCCTGGGCCAGCTTCGACAGCGAGCGACTGGCCTCAGTGATCGACACCAAGTCCTTCGTATCCGTCAGCATGAAAACCTCCCAGCGTTACTATGTTGAATTCTTCAAAGAATCATACATGCATCACGCGGTTGCGGGCTCCGCGTCGCGCCGGATGGGAGGCCACGGAACGGTGGCCGCCTGTGCAAACGCACCGGCGCCCTGTCACACGACCTCATCGGTGGGCCCAGTCGGCTTTTCCAGCCGAACGACGCCGTGAACGGGTTGCCGTGCTGGCTGACCATGCCTCGTGCTCTCCCCGACGTTTCTCTACACTTCTCTACATTTCACTACACTTCGCCGGGGCAGAGGCTCGCTCTGCCTTCATTGGCCCCTACGCCACCGCCGACAGCCCCGCGCCGAGCGACTCCCAGGCGTGGGCGTCGACCCAGCGGAAGGCTTCGCCGTTGGCGTCGAGGGCGATGAGCACCCCGCCGCTCGTCGTCAGCTCGACCACCGCCGCGTCGGACGGGCGGCCGATCTCCTCCGGCGGCTCGACCCCGTCCAGGCCCACGGCGTAGACCGCGTTGATCTGGCTGCCGTCGGCCAGGCCGACGATGTCGAGCGTCGACGGCCCGACCCAAACGACGTCGGCGATGGCGCCGAGGTCGGCCCCGTCGACCACCACGGGCACGTCGCGCCAGCCGTCGACGCTGAACTGGCCGTCGCCGCCCACCCGAATCTGCACGACCCCGACGCGGCGGTGGACCACCCCGTCGACCGCCACGTCGACGATGAGCGCCGCCCTCCGGCCGTCGGGGGAGACCCGGAAGGCCCGGACAGCCCGGCCGGCCAGCGCCGGGGCGGCGGGTTGGACCACTCCGGCTTGTCCCACCAGCCAGACCGCGCTGGCGCCGTCGGCGGGGGCGGTCGCCATCGCCCACAGCCGGCCGTCGCGGTCGAACTGGGGGCGGACCAGGCCGGGGGCGGCCACCACCTCCTGCGGCGGCGCGTTGCCGACCCCCAGCGTCAGCCCCGTCGGCGTCACCACGGCCGCGCTGGCGGCGCCGCGCCCGGCGCCGGCCGGGGCCACCGCCAACGACGTCAGGGGACGGGCGGTCGTTCCCAGGTCTCCCGGCCAGACCCCCTGGTCGAGGTTCACCACGAGGCCGTCGCGCGCGCCCCACGTGGGGAATTCCCGGGCCGGCGCCACGAACGGGTCGTAGCGGGCGACCCCGGCCAAGGGAAAACTGCCCTGCGCGGTCAGGCCGTCGACCGGGACGATCTGCCCGTCGCGCAGCAGACGCACACCCGTCACGCCCGGCGTCTGGCGCAGGGTGGCGGCGCATTGGACGGCCAGCCGCGTGGCCGTGGTCCGGCCGAGAGGCACGCCGCCCGGCGCCAGCGGGATGGTCACGACGCCGTCGGCGTCGAGCGTCGGCTCGGCGTCCAGGGCCAAGGAGACGGACGACACCACGCTGGCGTCGGTGATGGCGGCCACGGGGCGCGCCGGCCCGGCCAGCAGGGCGCCGAGCAGTTGGCGCAGCCAGCGGCCGCGCGGCAGGTAGCGGGTGTCCGGGATGAGGACGCGGAATTGGTCGTCGAAGTAGTACGCGTCGAGGCGCTGGAAGGCGCTGGTGAAGCGCGCCCGCGTCACGACGACGCCCAGGTCGGCCGGGAGGCTCGAGATGCGCCACTGTCCCTGCTCGTCTTGGGTCAGGCCGAAGTCGAGCGTGCTGGTGGTGCCGGGGGCGGCCGTGTAGGTGCCGCCCGGGTTGAGCTGGCCGACTAGCTGGGCGGTGATGCGGGCGGTCGTCTCGCTCGTCATGGTCAGCCCCGCCAGGTCGGCGTAGATGCGCACGGAGTCCGAGTTCCACGCGGCCGAGGCCGGCCCGGTCAGGAACTGGCGGGCCGTGCTGTAGCCGGGCTCGTACTTCGCCATGGCCAGGATGAAGCCGTCGATGATGGCGGCGGGCTGGGCCCCCTGGGCCGGACCCTGGGCGTCGACCGCGATGTCGCCCTCGCCCTGGGCCGGGCCGGGCCGGTCCTGCGACAGGACCGGGCCGGTCGTGGGGACGCCGCCGCAGCCGGCCAGGCCGAGGCCCGCCCAGGCCGCCAGCAGGGCCCAGCCGACGGCGCGCGCCCGTGATCGCGCCCGGGGTGCCGGGGAGTCTTGTCCCCGCGACGCCGGCGCGCCCCCCTCGTGGCCGTCGACCGCTCGTGCCTCGTTGGCGGCGGGGGAACCCGGCCGCCCCGAGACCCCGCCCGGTTTGGCCCGTGATCGCGTCATGCCGGAGCTCCTTCCTGGCTCGTCGCCTCGCCGCGCTCGCCGGCCGGGCTGTCACGGGGGGCGTCCGGCGGCACGAGGGGCAGCGGCGACCCTGTCACGAGGCAGTCGGGCCGCCGCGGCAGCGTGACCCGGAATTGGGCGCCCTGGCCGGGCTGGCCCCAGGCGTCGAGCCAGCCTTGGTGCAACGTCGCGTCTTCCCGTGAGATGGCCAGGCCCAGGCCGGTCCCGCCGAGGTGGCGGGAGCGCGCCGGGTCGGCCCGCCAGAAGCGGCCGAACAGATGCTGGCCCTGCTCGGCCGTGAAGCCGACGCCGTGGTCGCGCACGGCCGCCGCCACCACCTGCTCGTCGGCGGCCACAGTGACGTCGATGGGACGGCCCTCGCCGTGGGCGACGGCGTTGCTCAACAAGTTGCGCAGGAGCCGGGAGACCCGCCGGACGTCGAGTTGGGCCAGGATGGGGGCCTCGTCGCCGTGCAGCCGGATGGGCGAGCCGGCCACCTTCGCGACCTGGTCGATGGCCGCGATCTCGCTCTTGGCTAGTTCCACGAGGTCGGCCTCGTCGAGGCTCAGCCGGGCCGCGCCGGCGTCGAAGCTGGAAATCTCCAACAAGTCCGCCAGCAGCGCCTCGAACCGGTCCAGCTCGCGCCGCAAGAGCTCGGCCGAGCGGGCCTCGACCGGCCCGAAGGCCTGGCGCCCGTCGTGGAGCACGTCGGCGGCGAGCCGGACCGTGGTCAGCGGCGTGCGCAGCTCGTGGGAGACGTCGGCGACGAAGCGCTGCTGCAGGCGGGAGAGCTGTTCGAGGTCGCGGATGCGCGACTGCAGCTGGCTGGCCATGTGGTTCATGGAGACGGCCAGCCGGGCCAGGTCGTCCGCCCCCCGGACCGGCATGCGCTCGGTCAGCTCGCCCGCGGCCAGCCGCTCGGCCGCCAGCCGGGCCACCCGGATCGGCCGCAGCGTCATCCGGGCGACGGCGAAGGACACCAGGCCGACGCCGGCGACGATGCCGCCGCTGGCCACGATCAGGGCGGCCCGGACGGCGGCCAGGGTCTGCTCCTCGCGGTCCAGCGGGAAGGCGAAGAAGACCTGGACCACGTTGGGGCCCGAGCCGGCCGTGGCGCCGACGGCGTAGCCGGGCAGGCCGACGCCGCCCAGCCAGACCTCGACCGGCCGGGAGTGGACTTGGGCCGGACGGGCCGCCACCTGGGCGCGCAGATCGTCCGGGAACGACTGCCGCACGCCCAGGCCGGGGGTCGAGAAGTCGCCGTGCTGGGTCGAGAACGAGACGGCGTAGCCGGCCACGCCGCCCCGGTAGATGGCCTCTTGGGCGACCTCGTACAGCTTGCCCGCCGTCATCGCCTGGTCGGCGCCCGTCAGCGACTGGTCGATCCAGCCCAGGGCCTGGTTGGCGTTGGTGCGGGAGGCCTCCTGGGCTCGCTCGACGATGCCGGCGGTGATGCGGTTGAGCAGGACCACGGAGACCACCACGACGACGATCAGCGAGCCGGCCGTCGCCAGCGTGACCACGCGGAGGCTGAGCGAGCTGCGCCACCAGCGCAGCGGCGCCGCCAGCCGCGCCAGCAGGCGCGCCCACCGGCCGGCCGGAGGCGGTTGGCGGGGTTCGCCCTCCGGCGCCTGGCCCGGCACGATGTCAGGAGCGGGGGTTGAAACGCTCGTCCGACCCGGGCCCCCAGACACGAGGCCCAGCATCTAGAGCCCTTCGCCGATGCGGTAGCCGACGCCACGCACGGTGACGATGATCTCGGGATTGTCCGGGTCGTGCTCGATCTTGGCCCGCAGGCGCTGAATGTGGACGTTGACCAGCCGGGTGTCGGCCGCGTGGCGGTAGCCCCAGACCTGGAACAGCAACTGCTCGCGCGTCAGCACCTGATCGGGGTGGCCGGCCAGGGCCAGCAGGAGGTCGAATTCCAGCGGCGTCAGGTTGATCGGTCGGCCGTCGCGCTTGACCGTGTGGGCCAAGGCCGCGATCGTCAGGTCGCCGACTTGCAGCGTCTCGGGCCCGGTCGGGGCGGGAGCGCGCAGCCGGGTCCGGATGCGGGCCACGAGCTCGCGCGGCTTGAACGGTTTCGCGACGTAGTCGTCGGCCCCGGCTTCCAGGCCTAAGACCACGTCCGACGTGTCCGACTTGGCGGTCAGCATGACGATCGGCACGCCCGACTGGGCCCGGATATCGCGGCAGACGTCGACGCCGTCGCGGCCGGGCAGCATCAGGTCGAGCAGCACGAGATCGGGCCGGACCGACAAGAAAGCCTGCAGGGCCTGGTCGCCGCGGGCGCACCAGCGCGTCTCGTAGCCTTCCAGACCCAGGATCATGTCGAGCATCTCGGCGGTCGAGACGTCGTCGTCGACCACGAGGATGCGTCCTGGCGCCGGCGTCTCGGCCATGGCCTGTCCTTCCCCCGGCCGCTCGGCCTAAGCCTGGCCGCGGATCAGGAACGTTTCGATCTCGCTGAAGAGGTCGCCCACCAGCTTGAGCTGGTAGACCGCGCCGATGCCGGGGACGAGCGCCAACGGGAGGAACACGGCCACCCCGACCGCGCCCGCCGCCACCTTGTCCAGCCACTTGCCCTGCCCCACGCTGACCTGCAGCAGGCCGCCGCCGGTGGGTAGCAGCCGGACTTGGATGGACTTGTCCAGGCCGGCGAACTTGGCGTACTTGTGCCAGCCGACGTCGTCCCGCCGGGCCTGGACCAGGTAGCCGCCGGGCCCGTCGTAGCCCTCGACCACCAGCCCCTGCCCACGCAGGAATTCCTCGACGCGGTGGCCGACCTGCGCCGCTGTCAGAGATCCCAGCTGATAGGTCCGGCTGTCCGCCATCAAACCCCCTTTCGCGCCCGTCGCAACAACTCTTCCTCGGATTGGTCGGCGGTCGCCTCGTAATCGGCCAGCGGCAGGACGCGCTGGTGGATGGCGTCGAGGATCGTGCCGGCCTGGGGGAAGTGGTCCGGCGAGACGCGCGGCGTCGTCACCACGTGGTTGCGGGCTCCCAGCACGACCGGCGGCGAGTCGAGCGCGTCGAAGGCCGCCTCCTGGACGAGGTTGGCGACGTGGTGGAGGAAACTGCCCCGCTCGGCCTCGTCGGAGACGAGCACCAGATGGCCGGTCCGGCGCACCGAGGCGATGACCGGGTCGAGATCCAGCGGCACGAGGAAGCGCAGGTCGATCACCTCGGCCGCCAGCCCGTGCCGGGCGGCCAGCCTGTCGGCCGCCGCCAGCGCCCGGTACAGAGCCGGCCCCAGCGTGACGATGGTCAGATCCTTGCCCTCGCGGCGCACCGCCGGGATGCCCTCGGGCGTCTCGTAGTACCCCACGGGCACGCCCGGTCGCTCGAACTCCTCGGCCTTGTCGTACAGCTCCTCGGCCTCCACGAACACGACCGGGTCCGATCCGGCGAGGGCCAGGTTGAGCATGCCCTTGGCGTCCGTCGGGGTCGCCGGGTAGAAGACCTTGAGGCCGGGGACACGGGCGGCCAAGCCCGACCAGTCTTGGGCCGCCGCGGCCGCCCACGGCCGGCCGACGACGCAGCGGATGACCAGCGGCGTCGTCAATAAGCCGCCCGACAGGGCCCGCCAGGCGGCCACCTGGTTGAGCAGTTCGTCGCCGGCCCGGCCCAGCCAGTCGGCGTAGAGGACCTCGACCAGCGCCCGTCCGCCGGACAGGGCGTAGCCGAGACCCGCGCCCACGATGGCGGCGGGGGCCACGGGGGCGTTGAACAGCCGGTGCGGCGGGATCAGCTCGGTCAACCCCCGGTAGACGGCGAAAGCGCCGCCCCAGTCGCGGTTGTCCTGGCCCCAGGCCGCCATCGTCGAGTCGATGGTGAAGCGGTGGGCGACCGCCTCGAACAGGCCGTCGCGCACCTGGTAGGAGCGCAACTTGGAGATGGGCGCGCCCTCGTCGTCGAAGGCCCGCCGCCGCTTGGCCCCGATCGCCTTCATCCGGGCGTTGTCGTTGAGCGACTGGCTGACCTCGCAGGGCCGCAGCAGGTCGAAGGCCTCGACGCGCTCGTTGGAGAAGGTGACCGACTCGACGAAGGCGGCGCCCACGCGGGGGCAGGCCTCGTCGTCGGCCGCGCGCTCCAGGACCTTGGCGATCCGGTCCTGGAGCCGGGCGCGGACGTCGTCGATGGCCGCCTGGGTCGTGATGGTGTTGTGGATGAGGAGGTCGCCGTAGACCTCGATCGGGTCGACCTGGCGCCAGGCCTCGACCTCGTCGTCGGTCCGGTAGGTCGAGGCGTCGCCCGGCCAGTGGTCGGCGTAGCGATAGGTCACGATGTCGAGCAGGACTGGCCCGGCGCCGTCCTCCAGTAACTCCCGCTTGCGCCGCATGGCGTTGGCCACGGCCAGCGGGCTGAAGCCGTCGACGCGTTCGGCGTGCATCGCCTCGGGCCCGGCGCCGGCGCCGAAGCGGGCCAACACGTCGAGGCCGGTGGTCTCGCCCGAGGTCTGGCCGCCCATGCCGTAGAAGTTGTTGAAGAAGGCGAACAGGATCGGCGGGTGGCCGCCGGCCGAGGCCGGCCAGAGCGTGCGGAATTGTTCCATGGAGGCCATCGTCATGGCTTCCCAGACCGGGCCGGCGGCGACGGCGGCGTCGCCCAGGTTGGCCACGACGATGCCGGGCCGGCGGTTGACGCGCTTGAACAGGGCGGCGCCGACGGCCAGCGGGGCGGAGCCGCCGACGGTGCTGTTGTTGGGCATCGAGCCGAAGGGCGGGAAGAAGGCGCGGGCGGAGCCGGCGAGCCCGTGGTTGAAGCCGGCGCGCCGCTCGAAGCACTCCGCCAGCAGCCCGAACAGCACGAAGTTCTCGGCCAGCTGCTCGGCGGTGTCGAAGCCGATGGCCTCGGCCTGGGCCAGCGTCTCGCCGCCCCCGTGGGATTGCATGATCTCGCTGACCTTGACCGGGCCGAGCGCCCGGATAGCGGCCAGGGACTTGGCCAGGACTTCCCCGTGGGAGCGGTGGGAGCCGAAGACGAGGTCGTCGGGGCTGAGCTCGAGGGCCTGGCCGACGGCGGCCGCCTCCTGGCCGAGGGCGAGGTGCTCGGCGATGGGATGGTCGAAGGTGACGCCGCGCCAGGCCCCGGTCGTCGTGATCGACTGCAGCATGGTCTCGAACTCGCGGATGACGATCATGTCGTAGAGCACGCCGAAGAGCCCCTCGGGGCCGTAGAGCGCCATTTCGGTGCCCAGGTCGAGGTGGTAGGAGTTGACCGGGACCTCGGCGAAACGCACGACGGCCCGAGCCCGGACTTGGTTCGGATCGACCAGGAGCTGTTTAGTCATGTGCCCTTTAACCTCGCTCGCTCGTCAACACCCTAGCGGTCCTCGATCGCCCAACAGGCCTCGCGGATGCCTTCGGCCAGCGTCGGGTGGGGGAAGACGATCTGCCGCAAGTCGTCGACCGTCAGCTCCATGTCCAACAGGCTCGTGACGCCCCAGACCAGTTCCGTGGCGCAGGGGCCGATCAGGTGGACGCCCAGGACCTGCCGGGACTCTCCGTCGACCACGATCTTGACCGACCCCGCCGGGCTCAGGCCCCGCTCCGCCACGAACCGCCCGGACAGCACGAGGGGGGCCGTCGCGGTCACGACGTCGAGCCCCTGGGCGGCGGCGGCCCGCTCGGTCAGGCCGGCCCCGGCGGCCTCGGGCAGGCCGAAGACCGTGTAGGGGACGACGTCCCAGCGCATCGTCTGGCCGCGGCCGGCCCGGGCCGGGTCGATGATCAAGGCGGCGGCGATCTCGCCCATGCGGGAGGCGGCGTGGGCCGACGAGCCGCGCTCGGTGATGTCGCCCACGGCCCAAGTCCCCGGCAGGTTGGTGGCGCAGTGGTCGTCGACCGCGACGCCGCGCGTGGTGATGTCGAGGCCCGAGGTTTCCGCCCCCCAGCCGTCGAAGCGCGGCTGGCGGCCCAACGACATCAAGATGACGTCGGCCGCGACGGACTCCGGCTCGCCGCCCGCCGTCCTGTAATAGACGACGCCGTCGGAGATCCGGTCGAGCCGGCAGCCCAGCTTGAACTGGACCGGGCGCAGGGCGGCCCGGAAGCTCTTGGCCATCTCGGGGTCCATGAACGGGGCGACCTCGGTCAGGGTTTCCAGGACCGTGACCTGCGACCCGAGGGACGAGAACAAGCTGGCGAACTCCAAGCCGATGGCGCCGCCGCCGATCACCGTCAGCCGGCTGGGCGGCTGCTCGATCTCCAACAGGGCCGTCGAATCGATCACGCGGGGGTTGCCGATGGCCCCGGGGATGGGCGGCAGGATGGGCACGGCGCCGGTCGCCACGATCACGTGGCGCGCCGACAACCGGCGCTGCCCGACTTCGACCAGCCCGGGGGCGAGGAACCGCCCGGCGTCGGGCACGACGGTGACGCGGAGGCGCTTCAGCGTGGCGGTGACGCCGCCGACGAGCGTGCGGACGGTCTTGTTCTTCCAGCTCTGCATCGCCGCCCAGTCGAAGCCGACGTCGCTGGCCCGCAC
>Ga0209629_10000952_pt1 | contig 17166 bp, 10 predicted proteins | sample TergutCu122P5_FD_187286 | JGI IMG/M metagenome (GOLD analysis project Ga0209629, IMG submission 187286) | Cubitermes ugandensis P5 segment gut microbial communities from Kakamega Forest, Kenya - Cu122 P5 (SPAdes) (version 2) | ecosystem: Host-associated > Arthropoda: Insects > Digestive system...
CAACATTACAACAACATGTTTCGGCCTAAATTATCGGCCATCTTCAGGTTGTATATGAAACCTATAGTATGCATGCCTTAATCTATTGTGTGGATGGGGTGGGGGGTATATAGCGAGATCTCATCTGGGGTAGTATGGGTGAGGTCTGTTGGTGTGTTATCATGTGTGATCCGTTTGCAGGCTGTAGTTGTTTTTGTGTGCCTGGGCGGGTTGCTGGTTGGGTTTGCCTAGGAGTTTTTCCCATTTGGTGTAGTACTTGTATCTTGACAACACAACGGGGATGACTCACCTTAAGATGTAAGATGTCATTTCAGATAATTACACCTGAAAATATATTCAGAAATCCAGCTAATCTTTTAGCTACTTCGTACATGGCATAATGATGTTACTTTGTGTAGACAAATATGCACTGCTGCTTCACTAATGGGGATACAGGAAATTTTTGAATTGGACTCATTGAAAATGCAATTTGCAAGAGTAGGAAAATTGTTGGAAATTGTCGTATACTAAGACGTGATGCTGCGTAGTCTGACCAGATGTTCAAAAGCGTTAAAAGGAATCTACTGCTTGCAAGTTGCTACACACATGCCAGAGAGAGTAATCATAGTCACTGATGTAAAAACACTGACTCTTGAACTCATCTTGTTGCTAATGTTATTACCTTCTGCAGCTGTGTAGGCCAAATTTTCTCATTACTGAGACATATATACTGCACGTTAAAGGTTATTGTCTGAATACTTTTATCTATTCTCATCTTTCTTATCAATTTCTTGCCTTGTCATATTAGAATATCACTGCTTTTTCATTGTAACTTTGAAAAGTATAGAAGTAATGATATCTCTTAGGTGTTCCATGTGAAATATTTTGTGTCTGCATACTGTCTATTGTCTTTGTTACATCATATACAAATGGTTATTTAAGACTATTTGTTTTTGTATATGTATTTGTAATTACTTAATTCTATTGTGGCAACAGTAGCATGTATTGTGATAGGTGCAAGTGATGTTGCATGGGTTACTGATGCATGCTGTTGTTGGGTACAAAGTACTGTATGTTATGAAAACCTAGAAGTTGATATTCATTCAAAACGCTCTTGAAGCTAAGATCATTTTACATTTTATGGAGGAAGTGACAGACTATTTTATAAAATCTGAGGAAGCCATGCAAGATACACAAACAAGGAAAGAGATAAGTAGGTACCAAGGATATCATTATGTGATTTGTAACTGAATCTTTGTAGAGAGAGGTCAAAATGAACTTACTGTTGTTTGCAGAGTTTTTAGTAGGGAGTTTTTAGAAAATATTTCAGACTTTTGTCAATAACATTGTGACATATTTAGCATAAATGTCACCATTGATATATTACATTATAACATATCATAAAATATATTATATATGGCATGATAGCAAGTTTTAAAATATCAACCCATAAGTGTTTGTTAAATGAATAATTAAACTTTGAGGTTCCTTGAGCATTAAAATTATTAACTTTAACCCTTCATGACCAAATTTAAATTACACAGTACAACGTGTCGCAGCTATTATTAATTTGAAGCTGGGCTGAGAGTGGTTTACAAAGGTAAGTGGGTCAGATGTGGAAGAGTAGTTTGATCTTAGGCTATGCCCATGGAAGAGATTGTTGTCAGAAGATGAGTTAACAGTACTGTGTCAACTGCTGCTTTTGTTATGTTAACCAGTCTAGGTTGGAACTCTATGTTGTGTAAAGAGTTTATGTCAGAAAGATTATATTGTGGTTTCTGTTCTTCTGGAATATGATGCCACATTCCTGGGTAATCAGCGTCTGACTTTTGGACACAGCCTCATAGTCAAAGGTCGGAAAGGACCTCTGGACATTTTCATCCTTTGTGATGAGACCACTACATTGTCTCAAAATGTTGCTAACAATTACCCAGTGATGCAGTGTTATATCCTAGAAGAATGAAAAATTTGGTTACACCATTACAAAAACTTAAAAACTTGCATGGTTTATTTCGTGTTGATAAATTTTTAGTGAAAGGCATTGAAAGAATTCATACAAGAAACCTGAAAAATCTGATACAACTTAATTTTTTCTACCATAAATTGTGTCAAACAGGTATCCATTTAGTGGCAGGCTGTGTCTTCCACAACAGTCCCTATTCACAAGCTGGACACTTCTGTTTCATTGCACAATTTTTCAGAGAATACTCTTCACATCTGATTATTTTATGACCATTTATGTTACAGGGCACTTTTTGTTGGATAATTTTTTTCTGAAACTTTGGTCACCTCTAGACCAGTCACTACAGATTTATAAACATCACTTATTCTGTGACCAGATCACTGTACCATAAATGTTAATATGACATAACAGGTATACCCCAGGGATTGAAGCCAGCAGGTTTGGTTATGTTAAACTACGATGTGAGATACATATGAGTTCAGCTGCTGCTTGTTTCCAGCTAAGGCATAGAGCATGTGTTCCAGGTGAGGACACAATGCTGAGTGACCAACCATACCGCTACCTCACCGTAGACGAGATGAAGAGCCTTGGAGACGACTCGCTGCCCATCGATGTTACCCGAGATGAGAGGATTGACTCCAATAGGGAGTGCATGGGTAAATATTTTACATATTCTTTGTAATGGATTTCAGAAATGAAGTCTTTCACTTTCTGTATCTGACTGTGTTCTGTAGCCATTCTCTTCCTTCCCTGTTCTTCACTTTGACATCAGTGCTGTTGAATACTCTGTACACCTTCTTGCAGAGAAGTGACAGGTTGCAAATTTCTTTCACATCATAACTTCTGTTTCCTTGGATAAATTTTTACTTTGTTTAAGGTTTGGTGAACAGAATCCTTCTATCATTAATTATATTGTTATGTTTACAGTGAAAATTTGAAAAATATATGTATTGGCTTCACTCTGTCTTCACATATAACAGTTAGAAAAATGGATTACTGGAACGTGTTTATGAAATTTGTTGGCATGTTCTGATTTATTTAAAAGTGGATTTCAGTACTGGACACAACACATGAAAACTTACGTATGGTTTTACACAGTCTCAAGTATGTTTCACACACAACTTGCTAGATAGCCATCTGAATAAACAATAATTCATCCAAGATTTGTAATGCAACATGAAACACTTTTTTTTCTATTTACTTTTCCATAGGGCTCACAGTTTTTTAAGTTGCAATTCTTGATCCAGAGGTCTCATCTAGCAGAAAGATACACAGTGCCTTCCATTTACCTTTCTGTTAGACCTCATCTCTGGATCGTGATACGCCACTGGGTTTTGGAGAAAATGATAGAAAATGGTACACTTATCACAAATTTCTGAATATGTTTCTTACAAATTATTCATTTCGGCAGTTCTTTCCTCTCAAGCCTTTCCCCTCTCCCGTTTTTCTTTCTCCCCCCCCCATTTGAATTTGAGAAGAGTGAAAGGTTAAGTCATAGGCAACATTATGTATTGAGAGTGGAGGTAAAGCTCCATGCTAGAAATAAGGGTTCAACTATACATTCTAGCAGCTGCTTCTGTCCCAGGAAAACAGAACTTTTCACCCAATTTAGAGAGATTATGGGAGGGGAAGGGGGTAGTGGCACAAGCTGTTTGCTGATCATAGTGAAGTAAAAAATTACGGTACTTACACTGTACAAGCATTTTTAAACTCTTTATCATGGATCTGATATGCCACTATGCTGACCTGTAACAGAATAGCATACTGTGGTACGTGAAATGTGACAATGAAAGACTGTTGTAATCTGTGAAATAAAGATACTAGTTGTCTTGAAATTAATGTGTAGTACATATTTAAGTATAATTCATGAGCAACCATTTAGATAGTGCATAATCTGTATAATTGTACGAGCAGACAGACCTAGGTTGCTTAATAGACATGTACACTCTCCTAGTTGTAGGAACTAGAACTAAAATTAATGTCATTTCAATTTCAATTTCAATTTATTTTACATTCATCAGATCCATAGGGGTTATGACCTGTCAGATATAGAACTTGTCAATACAGAGTTAAGGTTACAAATATCATACATGATTTAATATACAGTACAATTAATTTCAGGATACATCTGAATAGGTGACATTGTGATTGTCGTTTAATCGCAGAAACGAGGTCATATTAGCTATGGTGTATAATATAGTGTTTAAAATAGTGTACAAAAAAATACAATCAAACAGTAATACAATATAAGTACAAGAAATTAAAAGTAGACTTCTTTTAGTAGATTTCAAATAAAATTTTACTGGCTTGTAACTTTGCCATGGGTGTCCATATATATGCATGCATGTAATAGTGCTGCTCTTAATTATCATATTTTGATTAAATTTGATATTGTGAGTTAGCATAATGTAATTTTGGACCACATTTAATAGCACATTCTTAGACACATGGATATTAACTGATTTGGAAAATATTCTTTGAGGCAAAAATTGTAGCCTTTAATGATGTGAATATTTCATGTGGTGTACAGTTTTATGCAGTATGTTTTTTCTACTTGGTGTTCACTAAATTTTAATTTAGACGTCCTGTTGTTATGCTATTGAGAAAGGTACTCTATATATGTATCAATCACAACACACTTGTTATGTTCTATTTAATGTTATTTATATACAGGGTATACACAAAAGAATGGTGCGGTTTCAAAAGTTAACAAGAAATTTATTTCTCACCTTACACGGGCACAACTTACACCGTCAGCAGCGGCAACTGTCCAAGTTTCGCATGCGCTACCAGCAGTTCGCTTCTCATGCTTACTGCGGGGCCGCGGGGCCAGTTTCCAAGATGGTGTCACAGCAGGAGAAGGCTTTCTGTGTGCTCCGTTTTGAGGTGTCCAGATCTGTGATTACAGTGCAGCGTGAGTTTCGTGTACGGTTTAGAAAAGACGCACCACACAGGAATAACATAACTAGGTGGTACCGACAGTTTGTAGAAACTGGATGCTTGTGTAAAGGCAAGAGTCCTGGTCGACCTCGTGTTTCTGATGACAACATTGAAAGAGTGAGTGAGGCGTTTCAGCGAAGTCCCTGCAAGTCAGTGGCTAGAGCAAGCAGGGAATTGGACATGCCAAAAATAACGGCAAGGAAGGTGTTGCATAAGCGACTATGTTTTAAACCGTACAAGATGCGATTGGTGCAGGCCCTTACACCAGCAGACAAAGTGAAAAGGCTTGACTTTTGCGAGGAGATGCAGTTGAAAATGGAGGAAAATGAATTCCTAGAAAGACTCATCATCTGCGATGAAGCCACATTCCATATCAGTGGCAAGGTGAACGGACACAATGTCCGTATCTGGGGAACCGAGCAACCACATGCAGAGATAGAGCACCAGCGTGACTCTCCAAAACTCAACGTTTTCTGTGCGGTGTCCCGCGAGAAAGTGCACGGCCCATTTTCCTTCACTGAAGCAACTGTGACTGGCGACTCATTTCTAGACATGTTGGAAAACTGGTAGTTACCCCAACTGAACACCAATTATGACGATTACATTCTACAACTGGACGGTGCTCCCCCCGTTTTCACAGGAATGTACGAGTGCTTCTCAGTCGTGTTCTTCAACAGCGCTGGATCGGACGTGCTGCAAAAGGAGACAACCACCTTCTCCCTTGGCCACCCCGTTCGTCGGATCTAACACCATGCGATTTCTTTCTTTGAGGGTACGTTAAAGACAGCGTTTACATACCAACATTGCCCATGTCCCTCAAGGAACTTCGTGATCGGATAACGCATGCACTGCAGACCATTACAGCGGACACGCTACACCGAGTCTGTGATGAATTTGAGTACCGTGTGGATGTGTGTCGTGTGACCCAGACTGCACACATTGAAGGATTGTAATTAATGCATGAGAAACTTGGACAGTTGCTGCTGCTGACGGTGTACGTTGTGCTCGTGTAAGGTGAGAAATAAATTTCTTGTTTATTTTTGAAACCGCACCATTCTTTTGTGTATACCCTGTATATAAAGATAGGGGCCTAGAGTAGTGTAGTGGTTAAGGCGCTGCGCTACTAGTCGGACGGTCCCGGGATCGATTCCCGGTGGTGTCACTGGATCTTTCAGTGACATATTTCTTCCGACCGTACCATGGCCCTGGGGTCGACTCAGCCTCTAGTGAAAATGAGTACCAGGAATATTTCCTGGGGGTAAAGGCGGCCGGTGCGTGAGGCTGACAACCTCACCGCCTTCATGTGCTGAATGTCACAGAAATCTGGGAGCCTAAATCTCCAGGAACCCTCTGGGCCACACCGGACCTGTTACGGGAATCCTTTACCTTTTATGTGTATATAAAGATAAAGGACAATCCATGATACGCCTAGGCAGACAGAGAGGGGAGGCTGAGGTATAGCTCCACCCCATTTGCAGTCTGGCCCTAGGAGGAGGTGGGTGGTCAGCATCACTGGGAAGACATGTTACCCATTGTAGAGAGGCTGTTATGTTTCATATAATATATATGATATAATATAACATAATATAATATGTGTTTGTTGTGATTGATGGATATATAATGCTGTGCCCATCAAATCCTAAAATCAATTAAATGTATCTGTTATTGATATCCTGTACTCTGTGCCGACCGCATTGTTTATGATATGTTGTGTTTTATGCAGCTCCCCCAACAGCTGTTGATGATACCATCAGTCCACAGCATGCAAAAGAGAGTTATGCCCACTTCACTGCCACAAACTACACTCCTGACAATATTGACATTAACAGACACCCTATACATGTGGGGTGAGTACACAAATTTTCGCTTTTCAGTTCTGGTAACTCTTCCGTTATTAGCTCAAATATATTTGTTCTATGTGTTTATTTGGTGCCTGTGCTGAGGGACAGTACTGTAAATATGTGATGTGTTCAGTGTACCATTATAAGAAAGTAGGATTGTTCTTTGCATTTTAACCTTTTTGTTTCATGCTTTTTTGTTAAAAGCCACAGGTGAAACAAAAGAACTGAGTAAAAGTTAATTTCAACCATGATGGAAGGGGTACACTGTTCTGTTGAATTACAGCATAGAAACGGTTATGAATGTCTTGGGCTGGTGTTATCATACGTGCTTCTTTTCTGAAACATAACCTCTTTTCAGGCAGTGTTTGAACATTCTGGAAAGAATTTTTTTAATAGTACTATCTGTCTAGAATTGGGAAACAGTTTTACATTTTCTTCTCTTAAATATACCTACTTCTTAACTGCAGTAGCTAAAAAATGAACCTTAACATTCACATGAAAGGACTGGCTGCAAGTTGTGTTCATATTCTAGTGTCTCTGATAGACATGCAGGTGTTTTAACTGTATGTAGACTTAAATTGTTTTTTAATACAGGGTGATCAAAAAGTCCCTGTGCACCTGATGATTACAATACAGAAAGTTACAAGTAATGTTCAAAATGTCCCCTGCCAGTCTCCAGACATTCATTGACACACTGAACTGTGTTCTCGAAGACCATGTTCAGTATAGCACAGTCCACATTCCAAATGTAGTCTGTGATGACCATCTTGAACTCATCAATTGTGTGGGGATTGTTCAAATACACTGAATTTTTCGTCACACCCCAGAGAAAAAAATCAGGCGGAGAAAGATCTGCCAGGGCCAGGGGGACACAAGACTCACACTAACGCCATCTGTTATCCCTAATTATAACTACGTTATCATGGTAGGTGATTGGAACTGTTTAAAATACAGTATTTCTGCGTGTTTTTTGTACTGTAATCGACAGGTGCACAGAGACTTTTTAATCACCCTGTATAAGTTTACAGATAAATATGCTGTACCAGGCAGAATGATACAACTGATATTAACCACACTTAATTTTTGTAATTTCATGGAGTCACATACATAAACAGCACAATGTTTTGCACACTCCTTAGTGGCTGGCTGACTAGCTCCCTACACGTCCCATTCGGTAATGTGCTCATATAAATATTAAATTTTTAACTCAGGTGGTCTCTGATATAATTTATTGCATAGACCTGTCTACTGAATATGTTATAGTTGTGTATTTTTTTAAAATGGGGTTAAAGATGATTATATGGTTGATAAATCTGTGTATGAGCTAACATGTTACATTTCTTCTTATGTCTAACATCAACAATTGGGAAACTCTTAGGAAACTGCACTGGAAGAAGTAAGTAACCACAATGCATCATGTGAGTAGAGATCTGTATATCAAAGGCTGTAGCTCCTATTTTAGATATTCAAGCACAGAAACGTACATGGAAAAGTAGTTTCTTAGGGACTGAAATTTCAGTGTTGTTAGAACATTTGTACCCAACAGTGTACAAGCTTTTTTTATGTCCACATGATTTCTCATTTGAATGTTAGAATGTTTGCTGTTTTAAACATTTTATTGAGTATTCCAGTACTCTTTGAATGTGACTTATACATTTCTAGATGTGCCAGACATGTGACTGACTACTTGTGAAAGATATGTAAGAATTATGCTGATAAATGCTGTGAATGTTACAGTAATGCTGGGAAAATTAATGCTTCTCACATTAAAGACCAGTTGTTTTAAAAGTTTACCAACAGAGCTAAAGTAAAGGCAACGCTGTCCCTTTGCACAGCATGATAGTATGTGGCAGAGCAGAGGTAGAGCTCCACTCATTCTTAATCTTGGTGGTAGGTGGAGGTCAGTGGTCAGCTCTAAACCTCAGTTGTGTTAAGCCTGGGGATGGAGTACCTGGTACCCAGGCAGGCTGGGTAATTTCCAAAGCTGGATGGGATAATTTGGAGAAGAATAAATCTTTTGCACTTGGCACCTTAGACGTCCATTCTGTAGCTTAGTCACTATACTATTTGTTCTATCCCTGATGCTGTAAATAATAGATTCCAGATTTGGGTAAGGGAAGGGGTATGCATCCAGTTCTTTTCCGGAACAGCATAAAAAGACATACCTTATGGAGAGGGATGTGATCATAAAAGAAACAAGAAAAACAGAAAGCACAAAAGAAATAAAGAGAAGTGTAGGAAGAAAGTATGAACACTGATGTTAATTGTGTAATTGATTTATGAATTCATGCGGTATATTCTATTTGTTATTTGATTTTTTGAAACTCCACCTAAAATGAAATCCTGGATATTATTTTATTCTGTTTCCATTTCTTTAGTAAAAATTGTATATAAAAAGAGGAAAGTAGTATGTATGTGTAATTGTTATTTTGTATGGGTAGTATGTATGTGTAATTGTTATTTGTATGGGTAGTATGTATGTGTAATTGTTATTTTTATGGCAAAGTTGAAACTTTTAAATTTTTGGACCAGTATGCGTAAGTTTCTAAAATATTCCAGTTGTATTGTTATGATACTAAAATTCTTAATGTAATTATTTTATTGTGGTAGGTAGGGCATATTCTACTGAAAAGACATGAATGAATTTTTTATTTTTAGTACCATATAACTTAATAACTTAGGTGTGGCATTGTTCAAGTCATGTTGACTCCTGCCAACCTAGATCATTTTATGATTGATTGAGTGTGGAAGTATTTGGATTCAAATATTTAAGGACTAAAGAATACCATAATATTCCTATTTTCTAGCTATGAAATTTTTCCTGCCCTTTTTTTTAAGTGTGATTTTTGTATGCTTTTATGCACTGATGTTTCTGCGTTGTTATAATTTCATGTATATTAAATCCTCAAATTTGTGACAAAAGTTTTATAGTTTTTTTCGTAGTTTTGTTTGCAGTATTAGAGAAATTAATGCTGAAATTATGATACAGACAGAAATTACAGGCTTTAACTTACTAGTGTTTTACATGCTGGTCAGAAGTGTCTAAATATTTAGGTATGAAGAATGGGGGAAAATTCTACCAGTACCCTGATATTGGTAGATGTCACAGAATATGTCATGCTGATACTTGGAAATCAAACCCTGAACAAAATCTAAGCTGAACAGGTAGCATATATTCAGTAACAAATGTACCATTTTAGGAATTATTAAATAGTCACATTTTAATGTGTTCTAGCTTCCTGGTTAGCTTCCTGGTGGATGCTCGGGGTGGAGCCATGCGGGGCTGCAGGCACAGTGGTGTTCGTGTAATCGTACCTCCTCGAAAGGCTGCCATGCCCATGCGAGTTACCTGCCGCTACTTGAAGAGGGATAAGCTCAGTCACCCTCCACCCCTCATGGAGGGTGAAGCTCTTGCAAGTCGCATATTGGAGCTGGGTCCAGTTGGTGCCAAGTTTCTAGGGTGAGTAACCATGTCTAGGACACTGGCAGTTTTGGCATTTATTTATTCAAAACATGTTTAATCTTAATGTTTTTCTGACCGTGCATCATGAATTGACTATATATTAGTTACCAACTTGATGCACTGATTATTATTTATTCATAAAATACTCGAAACATGTAGAGGAGAAGAGTATTTTATGAATAAATAATAATCAGTGCATCAAGTTGGTAACTAATATATAGTCAATGTTTAATCTCTTAAAATTGTGGTACTATGCAATGAAAACATAAAGTTCAGTCCTAGTGATGTCTACTAAATAATTAGAAAATATTTCAGAATTCAAATACCTGGTAATGATAATAAAATGATTAATCCAGTCTGTGCCCTCCTATCCTATCCCTAGGATCTGTATTAGTGTCATCATCCCATCTGTATCGTCCAGGCATCTCTTTCCTTTGGATCTCTCCACAAAAACCCTGTACGGATTTCCCTTCTTTCCATGTGCTGTGCGCCCCACCCATCTCATCCTACTTGATTTGATCATCCTATTAGTATTTGCTGAGGAATTAAAATCGTGTAGCTCAGCATTATACAGTTCATTTAGCCTTCCTAGGCCCAAATATCTTTCTCAGCCCCCTACTGTTGAGCATATGTCCTTCCCTTAATGTGAAACACAAAGTTTGACACTCATGTGATATAGAGGAAATTACAGTTTTGTATGTTTTTAGATAGCAAACTGTAAGACAAAAGATTCTGAACTGAATGGTAGCAACTATTCCCTAGATTCAATCTGCTCTTAATTTCTTTTTCATGCAATTTTATTTTGCTGTTGTCATTCCCCAATATTTGATCATTGCCACACTTTCAACAAATTTGTTAGCTGTCATTATGCTGTAATTTTGTACTGCTTGATATTAATGAGACATGCACATATACATACTTAGTTTTCACAACGTTTACTTCGAGACCACCCTTCTTACCCGTGAGTGACTAATGTGAGTTTGCAGAAATAGTTACTTTGCAAAATTTGATATAATTTTTTCATCACTGGTATCAACTATAGCACCAGGAGAAGGTAGTTTTCCTGTGTATGTTTTTCTGTACACATGTGTGCACGAGTGTGTGTTTATCACTAAAACAAATAAAAATAATTTTTGTTTTAAAATTATATAATACATTGTGCTTTTTGGCGGCATATAAAATAAACCATTTTTGTATATGAAATTTCTTCCAGACCTGTGATCATTGAAGTGCCACATTTTGGGTCTCTCCGTGGCATGGAACGAGAAATTGTTATTCTTCGCTCTGACAATGGTGAAACATGGCGTGAGCACACCCTGGAGGCCAGTGAAGAAGCTGTGCATGAAGTGCTCAATGAGAGTTTTGAGGGAGAAGGTGGGCATAAGAGTAGACATATTATAGTATATTCTGTAACAAGATTGTACTGTGTGTAAAGTTATATGAAACACAGTGCATCCCATTTACATGAAATATTGAGCTTTAATATTTCTTTTACTTGTAATAGCACAATGGCCAGCTTATGGAACCTCATTTATATGAGATGTAAATCAGACAGTTGACAGTTCTAGCTATATTGACACTTAGGTCTGTTGAAACACTGTTGCCTGATTCATTTTTGGACTTACTACACTGGTGTCGCAAAATTGGTGGTAGAACGATATTAAAAATGCTTCAGAAAAGCTACATGGCATTTGCACTGCCTGCTTTTACTTTCAAAGTGGATGTTGTCCGAATTGTATGTCTAGCTCAGCTGTGTTAAAAGTTGTGTGTAGCACAAAAAAGAGGAAGAGACATAGGTGGGCTCTTTCTGAAGTTTCAAACAGACTTCCAACAGGGCAATTCCATATCATGTCTGGAATGCATCAAAGCTTCCTGACAATTTTTTATACTATAGAATATCAGTCAGAAGTTTGATGAACTTGTCAGTTTAATTTGTGGTAAAATTAAAAAAATCTTAAACACTGACACTACGCAATAAAATATTTATTTATTCAACAAAATTGTAGAGAAATCTGCATCTGCTTAACATTTGCTGTTTCACAGTTTGTAGCTTTTATGTCTGCTTTTAAAAACAATATTCTGTATACATCCTTTACTTCAATCTACCACCCATATTCCAGTACTAAAAATTCCTCCGAGCCATATAAAGAAACATCATTTCAAAAGTTATAATATTTTCACTTTTCTTTCTTTCTTTCTTTCTTATCTTTTCTTTAGCTTCTAATAATTATATATGTTACCTTGAATTCTGTTTGATGAATCTTCTTGACAAAAAAAAATCATTTTTTAGTTCATTAATTAAATCATCTACATCAATCCAACATTCAGTAAGCTGTTTCACACTTCCATCTTATCTGCAGAAATATACATACAGACCTATTTCCACCTACTTATATGTAGAATTTGCTGTGTTCTGCCTTCTTGAGTTCATATGTATAAAATAATATAAGGAAACTATATTGACTTGCTCCTTTACCCATACACTATACCACATTTAAGACTCATAAAAATTGATCATATAATCCTACCACATCTTCATCTAGCTCATATAACTTAAGTTTGGCTGCTGTTGATGGGTGTACCTAGGTTTTTTGGTGCCCTTGGACTAGTATTTAAAATGGCCACCCATAACAGAAATTATGAACTTTAAAAAATTGCAATTAAGTGGTCAATAAATAAAAACAGGCTAACACAACTACTATATTGTAAAAACACTTATTTTTATGTAATGGTTTGCTACATGTTTCAGCCGTATGGTCATCATCAGGCACAGAATCACAAAGATATACAAAGGAAAGTGGAATAATACTGCAAGGGTCCTTCCACATACAGTTTTGTTCTATTATTTATAACTGCTTAAATGTAGCTTCAATTTATTATTCTTGTATGTATCTGTTAGTTTTTGGCAATGCTGTAGAAAAGTGACTTTAAAACAAAGTAGATCATAATTTTTAAAAATTCTTGTATTTGGAGGTTAGAAACTGTATGGTGCAAATGAGGAGTATACTGACTTCTGTGTACACTGTTGTATGTCACGTACCAAAATACACAAACATGTTACTTGAGGGGCGAGTAGTGGAAGTAGAAACTTTTTAGGGGTAACTGCAACAATATAAAGTGCTATGTATGTGGTGTGTAGTTAATAAAAACATTAAAGTGTGTATATTCTAATATTAGTAATTTGTGTTTGCAATTAATACAAAATCAAAACAAAGGAAGAGAAAGCTGTGTAATCCTAGTGATTCCTTGCTGCGCTGTAGGTGGAGGTAAGCACACTACTAAATCCGGTATCAGGAATAAATTCTCTAGTACATTTAAGGGTGACATACTCTAGTCATGCTGAACTATCTTATAAAATATTTTATGTCCCAAAGTAGATTTATCATTCATTTGGCTATGCTTTTTAGTTTCCAAATATATGTGAAATGGAAACACATTTTTCATCTACATACAGAATTCATAAATTGAATTTATGTTTAGACAATTATGTATTATATAAGGATACTGTATGGGGAGACCTGTCTCAGTATTATTCCACCTTATATTTTACATTGTCGTGATGATGTGCCTGATGATAACGATATGGTTGAAATATGTTGTGCATGATTAAGCAAAAATGAGTGTTTTATGGTATAGTAGTAGTGTCTGTCTGCTTTTATTTATTGACTGTGTAATTCTGATACTACTTAAAATTAAACCACAATAGTTATTGAATTTCCTTTATTTGGCTCAATTATATGGAATTTGTTGAGCTCATAAAATCAAATCTTTTCATATACAGTATTAATTTTGTTGCATCTTGTACCACTGTACAGGGCTTGCAAAGGACCACATTGCAGTACATTTAATCTTCTGGTATCAAATTTCATAAGTCTGTTGAGTAGTTTTGGAGATAATGCATGTACGTACAAAATGGCCAGAAGAAAACTGAGTTTATATGTATAGCATAAGTACATCAAATGAACTCGTGAGTTCATTTGATGTACTCATGCATGGAAAACTTCAGTGTGTAATGAAATTAAAATAAACAAGAAAGATACTTTATGAGGACCTCAGGTAACAAAGAATTGAATAAGTTACAGGTGTCACTTGGTATGCTTAGTTTGTAAAATCAGTGGGCTACATGATATTCTAGTCATGGTGCTGGGATGGGGGAGACAATGATTTAATACAAAATTTTAGTGGGGAAGGCCTCATATATAACATCAACTTCGAAGGGAGAGAAGGAGATGGAAGGATAAGGCTTGAGATGGACCTACAGCACATGGTTTAACAGGATAGGAGGTGTCTCAGAGTCATGTAACATGGTAGGCTTTGTGTTAGCTGTACTGACTTTAAGCCAACTTGGTGTTAGTTTAGTTAAGATTAGTAAGTGCTTTGTTAGGATATTAGCAGGTCAAATTGGTGCACTGAATTCAGACTCAGCTGGAGTGTTGTTTGCAGAATTGACTGCTCTGGAGGACACGGGCTCTGGTCGCATGACTCGGATTCTGACTACAGACTTTCCCCAGTATTTCGCTGTGGTGTCTCGCATCCGTCAGGAGGTACATGCGATAGGACCCGAGGGAGGCATGGTGTCATCCAGTGTGGTACCCCAAGTACAGGCAGTCTTCCCACAGGGGGCTTTGACAAAGAAGATCAAGGTCGGACTGCAGGTAAATTTGTTCAAACCTCGCAAAGGCACATCTGCAGGGATGCTGAAAAAGATTACTGTTAACCACATACCTAAGAAGAAACGTTTCTCTCTTGTTTGGTGAATATTCTCATGATTGTAAATAAATTGGTTCGAAGTTGTTCAGTGGCTGGAATAATTGATGTATAAATAGTTCAGTTAGAAAATTTCATTTACATTTCTTTGGATTCTCAAAAGTTAACACCATGAACCGAAATTTGGCGAGGACACTACAGTTTTGTGAGTGAGGACATGAAAGCGATGGAGATGTAATGGGTGCTTTGTGTATGAACAAGATTTGGATCAACAGAAAAAGTTGGTTATATTTTCCTTCCATGGGCATATATCGAAGAAAACCTACAGCTCTTATTTGTATGTTTTGCTTCTCAGTAGGTTAGGTATTGGCTTTGATGATTTATTAATAATTTACTGTTTCTAATATGCTAGAATGCTGGTAATTTAAAAGAACTTAATTGGTAGCACTGCATTAATGTTTTAGGAGGCGAAGTTTTAAATGCTGAAACAAAGAGTTTCAGAAAATTAATTAAAGCAGAGAAATTCTGTTTGAATAATAGGAATGTAATGCAATTATATTATCTCAGGAGTGACACAGCTGAAGGGTATGAAAATCACTGGGCCTTTTTTTATTTTGTTTGTGTGAAACTTGAGTTTGTGACATCACATAAAAAATATATGTTTACCTCAATTCAGATTTCAACTTTTCAGTGTCAGGTTTTGAGAATCTGCAGTCAGGTCCTTATGCTTTCTACAGTAACTTGCAAGCTACCTGATCTTTCAGATTCGTAATGGTTGGCAATAAATTAGTGTGTCAACAAAGTCTGTTGGTCTCCCATTTTGTGTCCAAACCATATCTTTCTACACTTCTGTACATCATGTTTGAACTTCAGTTCTGTGAGCACTAGTATGTATGAGGAATGGTAGTGCCAGCTTACAAGTTGGGCCAGTATTTTGGCCTGTGATGGGTGCCACCCAGTTACAGTGTAATGCCTTGAAATTCTGGTGAATTCATGTTTTTTCTTCAGTTCTCGAAATTTTTACAAATTCTGATCTTAGTAACTTGTGCATGGGTAATATTTCTGTAGTAACAAGAACAAGAACAGAAACCACAACAATGATGATGAAATATTGACTACTAGAACAAAACCTGATTTAGCTAGAGACTTATTTCAAACATACTAAAATACAACCTGCTAAAATTATGTTCCTGAGGAGAATTAAAGGCTGCATGAAAGTGGACAGACTATAAAATTGAATTGCAAGAATATTCATTAAATAGTAAATTAGAAGAACATTGTCAGAAATGGGTAGGACATCTGTTAACAGGGATTGAATAAATATTACCCAGAGTAGCATTAAACTACTAACCTATGACAGACTGAGATGTGGGATGACTCAGGGAACACTGGGAAAAACTTATTGAGCTTGACGAGGCAGGGTTCCTTGTACTGTAAAGTGTAGGTGACAGAAATGGACAAGGATATGGAGAAGAAAGGGGCGGGAAGGGGGGGGAAGGAGGAGGAAGAAGAAGAACTGAGTGGAGGATAGGGGAAGGGGAGGAATGGAAAGACATAACAGAGAGAACAAGAATCAGAGAGGATTATTATGGTCTTGCCTCCCCCCACAGTATTTCACCATTGGCATTTGGGAGGAACAATGAAGGTGAATCCAGTGTGAATCCATTATCTTGCACCACTGAAAGTTCTTTGAGGCACAACTTGATAATGCCTTGGTCTTTCAAAGTGTAACACATGTTTCAAATACAGGCCATGACTGTATTGTGTACTTGACAGTGATGTTCACAGTTTCACCACAGGCGAGAAATGAACTAGGTTGCACATCTTATACAGGGTGATTCATGACTTGTGGGCATTACAGCAGGAGATGATTTCTAGGTCTTTGTGATCAAAAAAGTTAATATCAGCATGAGTCCTATTCTGAATGTTTACGGAGCTATGGGTGTTAATTGTCATAAACACCCTCCTATGAACTGCACCTCACAAGTCACACTATGCAATCCTGAACCAGCTGGAACAGCAAGAGTCAGCAGAAGCTGCAATTTGCAATTGACAACTTGCCCTGTTCACAACCAAGTGGCAGCGTGAGTTGCAACCAGCAGTGGCATTTTTGATAACCACCGTAAAGTGCAGCTCATTGTATACTGAAGCCAATTTCATGAAGTTTATTTAAATTTATACTTTAAATTTATTAGATATTATGCTTGTTTATTATTTTGCCCCATTTATTTTCAATAATCCATACCCTGTATTCTAAGTTTCAAGTAGCCATA
>Ga0209629_10000953_pt1 | contig 17161 bp, 11 predicted proteins | sample TergutCu122P5_FD_187286 | JGI IMG/M metagenome (GOLD analysis project Ga0209629, IMG submission 187286) | Cubitermes ugandensis P5 segment gut microbial communities from Kakamega Forest, Kenya - Cu122 P5 (SPAdes) (version 2) | ecosystem: Host-associated > Arthropoda: Insects > Digestive system...
CTAAAATTAATTCAATGTCCTTTTGTATAACCTCTTTCACCGTTGGTCTCTTTGCAATGTGAACTAAATGAATGAATTCCGATAAATCCTTTTCAAGCACTTCAAGTTCTACTAACTTTAATTGAAGTTTATTTTAAAACTCATAGTTAATAGTGTGGGAGATTATTTGTAAGAGCTGGTAGCCATTAGCTGTGCAGGGTTACCACTGTTGATAGTGATTGTATTGTCCTTGACAATTATAACGGCAAGTAATGAAAGGTCCAGGAAGCTGATGATGAAAGACATGGCATGGTCATTTTCAACCTAAAAGCTTGCAGTTTCTATCACCAAAATGAAAGGCCATGATCTAACTTCTGTTCTCTCATTAACTTGCAGCTTGAGTAGATATCCTCTTGGGTATCAATAAAAGGAAACTGAAAGTGTAACCTTGGGGGTGTGATTATGTTTGTATCATGTGAGATTTGAAATTCTCACAGGAGCATTCCTGAAGATTCCGGTCGTCTGCGATGTGATACTGTGTTTGCCCAGTGACACAGCATTACATCCTGGCAAGACTTTTCTTTACATACTTTAAATGATTCATGACCATGTACTGATGACTTCCAATGAGAAATAACCAAGCAGTGCATATACAGATACATGCGTTTATTATATTGTAATCAGCATAGCCTCCTACATGTTTTGGTCCCCTGTTGTGACCATCTTCAGGGAGGTGTTCTCAGAAGGAATATTACATGGAATGTTAAAATATTTTTCAAATATAAAATGTTAAGTTTTAGGTAAAAGGTTTAAAATCTATGTTAGAATATAAATTATTGATAAATTATTTGTGTTGAATTGTGTATTCATATGCTGTGTAAGGTAACACTGCCCTGAAATATAAGAAATATGTGCGTGTGTGTAGGAGGTAGGTAAAATATCAATAAATAAGTAAACTATGTACTATAGTATTTGCTTGAAGATAGTTGTCAGTATGTTATGAGGTGGTGGTCTGTCTGCTGGTCTGTGTACTGAATTCAAATATCAGATTTGAGAAGGTGGAAGCAAGTCATGCGTCTGTGTGTTAGAGTTGTATATTGTAGATAAGATCAAAAAGGGGGTTTTCATCTTTCTGAGATTGTTCATTGATGATAGTGCTGTGTCATTGACAAAGCTGAATATAGAAGTTTCTAATGAATTCATTCATCGACTTTTGTGCACTGGGTGGAGCAGGGACATGGTGATGTTTATGGGTCTGTATTCGTATTTGTCGTGAAGGATGCGGTGTGCATAAGCAGATAGGGGGTTGTTGGAGTTGATGTATCTGATATGTTCTACGTTCTAAATGTCGACCAGTTTGACCTGTATCAGAGAGGTGGCAGGTAATTGATATATGCCACTGCACATGTATATACTGGTATTATTTCTGTGAGTTTTGAGTATATCATCATCATCATTTGGCACTACAACCCTTTGTGGGTTTTGGCCTTCTCAGCCAGGTCTCTCAAAGTTCTTCTGTCCTTAGCTGTTTCCTTCCAGTTTTTTATTTTCAGTTTTTTTAAATCCTCCATGCTGTCCTCTTGCCATCGCTGTCTTGGTCTTCCTACTGGTCTAGTTCCCATAGGTTTCCAATCTAATAGCTTCCTAGTTGGTCTTGCTTGGTCCATTCTCTGTATGTGGCCCAGCCATTTGATTCTTTGTGCCTTAATGAATCTCACTATATCTGCACTTTCTATTAATTTATCAATCTCCATGTTGTTTCATATTCTCCATATATTATCAATATTAACAGGACCACATATTTTCCTTAGTATCTGCCTTTCAAAAATGCATAGGTTATTTTCATCTTTTGCTGTTAAGGTCCAAGTCTCTGATGAGTACGTAACAACTGGTCTTATTATCGTTTTATGTATTTTCATTTTGGTGTTTCTCTTTAGGAATTTTGATTTTATTAGTTTTGCATTAGCATAGCATGCTTTGTTGCCTTTTACTATTCTTTCAGCAATTTCTATATTCATTTCATTATCTGCATTCAAAATGGAACCCAGATAATTAAAATTTTCAACATTTTCAAAGGCAAAATTATCAGTTTTTAGGTGTGTTATGTCCTTTGTTCCTGTTCTCTTTATTTGCGTATGTTTGGTTTTGTCTTCGTTGATATTTAGCCCTACTTCATTCTGCCATTTATGGAATATTTCTTTTAGGGCTCTCGGAGATCTAGCTAGAAGGGCAACGTCGTCAGCATAAGCGACAATTTGTTCTAGTTTTAAACTAATGTCTCCTCTAAGGTTGAGTTTCTTAATTATTGAATTGAGTATTAAATTAAATATTGTTGCAGAGTGTGGATCTCCTTGACGCACACCAGATGAGAAGGAGAATGGGTTAGATGTAAGATTCTCTATTTTTACACTTGCCTCTGTGTTTTGGAGTGTCATTTTAATTAATCGTACCAACTTATTTAGTATCCTCAATTCCTGTAGTATCTGTATGGTTTTTTGTCTGTCAACAGGGTTAAAAGCCTGCTTAAAATCAATAAACAGTACATGCATTTCAGTGTTACATTCATAACATTTCTCTAATATCTGTTGCATTATAAATATATTGTCCATAGTTGACCTGTTTCTCCTAAACCCATTCTGTTCTTGACTCAGTAAATCTTCCGCATTTGTTGTTAGTCTGTTATTTATTACTATTGCTAAGATCTTACATGCATTATTGAGGAGTGAGATTCCTCTGTAATTGGAACATTAAGATTTCTCTCCTTTCTTATATATTGGACATATTATTGACTTGTTCCATTCATTAGGCATTCTTTGAGATCTCCATATGTTAAGAATAAGGTCCTGTATTCTCTGGGTCATCTGTGGACCTGCAGCTTGCAGGAGTTCAGCATTAATGTTATCAGTTCTTGGTGTTTTCATTCTCTTAAGGTTCCTTATGATTTCTTGTGTTTCATCCAATGTTGGTTCTTCTATTTTTTCATCAATATAGTCATATGACTCATTTTCATAAAACTCAAATCTTCGTGCACTCTGTTCTCCTTTGAAATGTTCGTTTCTATTATCCATCACGAGCCTTAATGTTTCTGTTTCTTGGTTTATAAGTTTTGGTTAATGTTTCCAATTTCTTGTAAAACTTTCTATTTTCATTCTTTCTATTTTCAATTCTAGCTCTTTAATCTCATTATTTATCATTTCTCTTTTCTTGTCTCTTCACATCTTTCTAGCTTCATTTCTTCTTTTCATATATTCTTCGTTATTAGCCCTTGTTTCTCGAATTACACATTTCTTTCTTGCTTCATTCTTTACTTTAATTGCTTTTCTACAATCTTCATCAAACCATCCAGCATTTTTTGTGTTTATTCTTGTTCCAACATCATTATATGCCGCATCATTTATGATAGTTTTAAGGTTATCCCATTCTAGTTCAATGTCTGGGCTTAAGTCTATTTCATTTAGTTTCTGGGCTGTATTCTTTTCATATTTGTTTTTTATATTGGGGGTTTTGTAATTTTGTAACATCCCATTTTCTTGATCATCTGTATGTACCTTCTTCAACTTTGCTGATTGTCTGCCTTATTTTTGTTCTTACACAATAATGATTAGAGTCGCAGTTTGGTCCTCTAAGTGTACGAACATCAGTAATTGTAGATTCTCTCCTTTTGTTTATGAGTACATGATCTGTTTGATTATAAATGTCCTGTCTGGGGGCTTTCCAGGTACCTTTATGGATTTTTTTGTGTTGAAATTTAGTGCTATTTATTTCCAGGTTGTATTAGCTGTACTAATTTTTCTCCATTCTCACTTGTGATATCATGTAAGATGTGTCTGCCTGCTACTCTTTTATTGGAGTGTTCTTTTCCAATTTTTGCATGAAAATCCCCTAGGAGAATCAAAGCATCATTTCTTGGTGTTTTGTCACACACATCTGACAATTTATTGTAATATCGTTCCACATCTTCAGTGTTTCGTTTATTCTCATCTTCTGTGGGAGTGTATACACTTATAATTGTCGTATTATAAAACTTCCCTTTGATTCTCAGTTTGCACATTCTCTCATTAATGGGTTCAAAACCTAATATACATTGTGTCGCACAACCTGTAATAAGGAATCCTATACCATGTTGCCCCTTTGAGGTTTTTAATCCACTATATAATAGTGTATAACTTTTTTTTTTTAATCCGACCATCTTGTGGCCATCTCACTTCTTGTAATGCTGTTATTTGTATATTATATTTCTTTAACTCATCTGCAATTTCTTCCATTTTCCCAGCTTGAAGCATAAATTGGACATTCCATGTTGCAATATTGAATTCCTTAGTCTTCATCCTTTTATATTGCGTGGTTCGTTTTCCATATATCGAACGGGCTATACTTGACTGAGATTTCACAGCAAAATTTGTTTTTCTGGAATTGGGTTGCTAGTCCTATGTCCAACCCCCATCCTGGAGGACCAGGATTTGACTTCGGGGTTTTCTCCCATAGAAGGGTTAGCTTCTCTACTCTTATAAAGGCCCTTCTCCCCTTGGTTTTCTTTCAGGGTTTTCCTTCCCTTAGCCTTTGGGGTTTCTTCCCCTCACCCACAAGGCAGCAGTGGCAGTGCTTATTTGCTGGCGGCACTTACATGCCAGGTCACAAGACCGTCCTGGAAAATATGTGATTTTTAATGGTTGTAGTCTTGCCACAGGCTACCCCTTCACTTTCTGATAGTATTGCTGCCTCGGTCCACGACTGCTTATTTGGGTTTCCCCCTATTTGCAGCTAACCACCATATCTGGTGGCCATTCGCTATCTGTCACCTGTGACCTGCCCAGTAGCTGAGGCCCGCCGTGGGTTTTGAGTATATCATAGATTTTATATATATATATATTTTTTTTGTATTTTTTGTGTGGAATGTGATTTGGATATTAGTGTTCTTGAAAAGATTTGTGAAATTTCTTATCATTGGGTTGTGGCATGTGAAGGTGACCCATTTTTTGGGGTTGGAAGGCTTATTATTGTGTGAATGTGGTAAAGATATTATTTAGTTATCTGTGTATTGAGCTTTCACCTTCTCCCATCTGATGTTTAAATTCAATACAGTGAGGCCAGCAGACACAACATCACCACCACCTCCGCTGGGTACGTCACATACTGACAACCATTTTCGAACATATACTATAATATATAATTAATTTATTTGTCAGTATTTTAACTACCTCTTTCACACACATATTACTTGTATTTCAGGATGGTGTTAGTTTACACAACATATGACCACGCATTTCAACACAAATGGTTTTATCAATGTTTTATATTTTAACATGTATATTAAACCTTGTACCAATAACTTAACATTTTATATTACTTCAAAGAATACCTCCCTGAAGATAGCCACAATAGGTGGCCAAAACATATAGGAGGCTATGCTCATTATATTGTAGTAAGCCTACTTGTGTTTACTGCTTGTAGCAACTAAATGAAACTTTAAAGCTGGACATGTGTGTCTTTAGAATTAAAACCCAAATGATAACCTTCATGGATTACAAGTTATTTAGGTGCATTTGCAAAATTGCAATGAGTTACTATGAACCTTGTCATGTCTGCCCATCCATCCAACTGTCCCTCCACATGCAGCAACTCAGCTCCCACCAAACAGATTTGGATGCAATTTGATGTTCGAGTGTTTTTCAATAATCTCTTGCGAAAATTCACATTTCTTTAAAATCTGACAAGAATAATGGGTAGTTTACATGAAGACCTATATATATTTATGATATCTCACTGAATTCTTGTTAGACTGAGAAATGTTTCTGACAGAAGTTGTAGAGAAAGTCCACATACACATTTTATGTTAAATAACTTTTTTAAAAAAATCCTGCCTTTTGTGAGATAATGTGGAAAAACATGGTAGATCCAGCTGGGCCATAGATGAGAGTGTAGTACAGTGCATACGCTTTGCTTGCTGGATGACTAAGGCTACACACACACACACACACGCACTCAGAATATGTAATACTTATTTCTTTTGCACAGCACCGATGGTTGTGCGGACCTGCCTCAATGTTACGTTATGCATACATTGCCTGTCCTTTTCATCAGTTATCATATGCATGTAACCATTTTCATTGAAATACAGTACTTCGAATAACAAGTAACACAATTTGGTGGTATGAATGAATAGAGGTTTGTGATTACTTTATTCCCTCAATGTCATGTTATGCATACATTGCCTGTCCTTTTCATCAGTTATCATATGCATGTAACCATTTTCATTCAAATATAGTACTTTGAGTAACAAGTAACACAATATGGTGGTATGAATGAATAGAAGTTTGTGATTACTTTATTCACACACAGTTTTGGTTGGGAAAGTTGTTGAAAATGTGGTAATGGGAGGGTAGTATATCTTGATGGATTTTAGTGAAGTAGGATAGGAGGATGGGAGGTAGAAGATACTGGCTCAGAATTATGACTGATGGTGGCCCTTCATGTTAGCAATGTTGAATGTGTGGATTCTACTACTGGAGTTTGGCCTGTTTATTTATTAGTAAATATTATTGGTGTGCTCTTTTCCTTAAACACAATTTTGTTTTTGTGCATCAGTGGACAAATAGGGTATGTACACTGCAAGCAACAGTAAAGGCCATGCTTTAGGCACTTCATCGTTGAAGAGGTGGAGAAAACAAGGGTGTTTTGAAAAGTCAGCAGGATAGCCAACTTCTGTATGATATGACCATTCAAAAACGGGATCAGTTAACTGCTACAAAGGGCAGAAATTGTTTGATATTGCCTTTGTTGCTCCTCAGAGTGATTGCTTGTCCCATTGCTGACCACAGATAACAAATGCTGTTTATGTAAATTTTTTCACATTTGGTGTGTAGCTCTGTATAATTTCCATTTGCAGGTGAAATTATTTTTGAGCCCTACACTTTTGATTTGTATTTTTGAAGTGACTTGTTTGGTTAACATATGTGTTTTATGTTGGTTAGTGTCTCAGTTGTAGGGTTTTAATATTTTCCCTTAGTTCCCTCTTGGAAGTGCTGAGATTGCACCTTAACTTAATCTGTGGGATGCAGGAAAGTGGAATACGAAATAAGAATTAGCTAGTTATGGCAGGGACACCATCTGTACATATACTAATAAAGCAGGTAATTGGCTTTACAAATTTCATCCACTATGTCAAAGATATGTTCCTTTGTAGAATGTCCTTCAGGTAAGATGTAAAACATTATTTCTTTAAGGACTTGACCTTAATAAGAGTATCCGACAAAAACAGTTTCAAGTGCCATCATGTCATTGCATTCACCCAGTTGCACTGAAAAATTTAATGCTTGCTTGAATTTATGTATGTATTTGTGTTTCAATGTTTTTGTTAAAAATTTCTGCATATTTGCTGCCATGTATTGTGCAGCCTTGCTGTTGTGCCAAATAGATAATACACTTCAAAAATGCTGTTTTAGTCTCTGATTGAACTGTTAGTGTTTGCTGTTGCCTTTCACTCTTCTTTTTAATGTTTAAGACAAAACAGGTCCTCATTTTTATGTGCAGGTTGCCTAGTAACTATGTGATATATGAGTTTTGTTGTTTTGTACTGTCATTGGCCAGCACATCAAAACAAATTACACTGTGGTCATTACTTGTGTTAATCATTGATCATTATAATGAAAATTTAAAATTTCTTCTTTGTAGTTCCTTACTTTTCTCCTTGAATATTTCTTTCATTCTGCCTCCCTCCCTCCCTTCTTCATTTTCTTTTTTCTTTCTTTCCCATCCCATTTTGCATCTTTGAGCACTTTGACATAACTTTTGAACTAGCAACTACCATCAGCACTTAAGGTCATTTGTTTTAAGCTCTGAAGGAAGTTGATGAGAAGTACCAACTTGTTGCAATATTTAGGGATGTCTGATGTATAATGTAATTGATTATGTCTCTTAAATAGTTACTGTTCCATAAATTGTGTTGCTGTAAATGGGTTTATAATGTATATTCAAGCATCAGTATGGTTTATGATACCATATAAGTGCCTGCTGCAAATAAGTAACTGGGGTTTCACATCTAGTATGTCATTAATTTATTATAACATCTTGGAATTGAATGAAATACTGTGATGCTTCACAGGTTGTATTCTTCACTAGTGTTGTTAGGGTTATTCAAGAAGGGAGTGTACTGCACACAGGGAAAGAAGAAATTTATACAAAATTTTTATTGGAGAAACTCGTGTGAGAGACAGTTGGGATGACTGAAGTAGATAAGAGGACTTTATAGAAGTGAATTTTGTGAGGGTGAATTGCTTTGAACATTATCACTTTAGAGTTCAGTGGCAGGGTTTTTCATTATTGATTATGAAATTTTAGGTTACTGTACCTCCCAGCTGGGGGTATGTAGTAGTGCTGTTGGTTGGTACACTGTGCTACAAGGTGGAAGGTCACAGTTTTGATTCCTAATGGGGTCATTGGGATTTTTCATAGACATAATCCTTTCATCTGCACTATGGCCCTGTGATTTTCAGTCTGTAACAGAAATGGGTACCAGGAGTATCTCCTGGGGGGTAAAGGTGGCCAGTGCATTGAGACTGACACCCTTACCACCTTCGTGTGCTGATTATCAAGAATTCTGGGAGCCTTAGCCTCCTAGAGCCCTGTAATGGGATAGCTTTACCTAGCTTGCCTCCCGGATATTAATAATCTCACATTGAGATATAACTTACTGCAAACCTTTGTTTTCCAGTACCTCCATACAGTGTACATGCGTATTTGGGGGGAGGGAGGAGAAGTGTTCTGTTTAATCATGCTGCCAGCTGCTAAGATTATGTATTTTTGAGCGTATTGGTTTTAGTTGTCCAAAGTAGTGTATTTTAATGAAAATGTTATTGTTAAGTGTATCATTTAACTTCTCACAGTTTCCAGTACAGTTTGCATCTTGCTGCTGAATGCTAATGAGTGTTATACTAATTTTTATGGTGATTTCATCACATGAAAATGCTTGCAGAAACATTGTTAACATTGTATTATGAATTAGGTATTTCACACCATATCATGAATGGCATGTGTTTGCTTCTAGAATTCCATTTTGCGCAATAACTAAAAAACTACAGATCGTTGTTTCATTTCAAACATTACTGTAACTATTGCCACAGTTAGCATAATCACTTAAGCCTAACCTATCCTGTAATTGCTAAGACTGTCTTTGAAACACTTTTACAATAAGCTAAGAAGTGTAACTAATTTTAAAATTTACCATTTTGCTCCTGTGCAGCCACTTTTCATATAAAATCCTGTGTGCTGCACAAATTGGGCACATCTAGCTTACTACCAATTCTGTCTTTCCTCTATAATCATATTTCTGACAGAGAGCATCTTGCTATCTTAAACCCCTGGGCTTCCTGTTGATCTATGATTCTGATACTGTGCCCAACTGCAGTATGCCATGTGGTGTAGCATGTAATGGATGCATTACATGGGTAGTGCATGAAGAATTTCACTACTGGATTGGGTTCTCCATGTACCACTCAGAACTGCTTCAATTTGAGGTTGTAGGGCCTTCATCTTAGTGTAATTACATGCCTGTGAAATTTCAGGATTCTCATGGGGAGTATTCCATAGAACGAATTTTTACTTCAGTATGCAGTTGTCCTGGGGCAGGGCAGTTGAGGCATATACGATACTTCCACCATCATCTGCTCAAATTTATCTGGGATGATGAAATAAAGGGTTTCACCAGACTACATGGACATGATAATGGCCAAACAAGCCTGTCACAGCTTCATGAATCATGTGGATTTACAGCAGATGAGCAAGAACAGATGTAAGAATGAATTATCATTGTTTATTTTGTGGATTTAAAAGTTCTGTATATAGTGGCTGATAATGTTTGGGGTCATTCTGTAACAAAACAACAACTTAGGTTGTATTCTATAACCCACTAGATATGAATATGTGCACACATCCATAATTTTAATTATTTCAAGGGATACTGTAATTTAAAACTTCTGATAGGGTTGCAGTATATTCTGTGCTGTGGTACACAGACTAGGGCATTTCAAAATATCATACTTTGTACAGTACACGTGTATTTAAATTTATATATACTCATAAGGCAAATGCAGCCTGTCCTGTGCCATGTATCATGATAATCATAAATGTTTGGCAGCATTGTGTGTGAGTATCTGCTACTGAATTTCACCCTAGTCAGACAATAAAAGTGGAAAGTGCATGTAGCCATTCATGTCTTTAATTTTATGATGATGAGATTAGCAGATGTGTATGACAGAAAAGATATATTGCTTCTGTAAAATAACGTGGAAGAAAAGTTTACAAACAACAGTAGTTACAAGTAGCTTTCATTTTGTACCCTAATTGTATTCCTAAGGAACTGGGCTAAATAAAAAGGCCTAAATGAAACATGATATTCCCATAAGAATTAATGCAGTAGGGAGGGATTAGGGACAATTATACCAATGACAGTCTCTATGTATATGGTGTATGTGCATTTTCTTATTATTATTGTGTTACTGATATTCACCTAATGTGGAAATCAGCAATTCATATTCATTTTTAGCTTATGTAAATTGGGAAGGAATTTTTAACAAGTTTTGTGCACTTGTATTAAATGCTGAGTAGATGGCTTGAGGAAGCGGGTGGTGCAAGTGGTAGCTGTGACAATGGAGGGGGAGGGGATCACCTGGGTCAGATAATGATGAGGTAGACAATGGTGATGGTAGCTGTGTTAAGAGTTACAGAAGGATGAGGCACTGACTTAGTGCTTACTTTGATTTTTTCAACATTATCAAAACATGCAACACACATTAGCAATGTGATCATCTTTTTCAAGCCAATTTCTTTGTGTCTGATTTCTCCTAAATGCAGACAGCATTTTGCCATTTTTGGGGGTTGCACTAGGGGACATAGATTTATGTTTCTGATGCATTTAATAAGAAAAAACTGTTAAATATAGGCAAGTAAACACATGAGAGAATATCAGTGTGAACTTAATGATGAGTGCATGGTGACCAGTTCAGAGTGAGTGCACTGCCTCCTAGCCTTGTATTCGTATGCCATGAATTTCGTGCATTTTTGACAGTGTCCTAGTGTGCAGCCAGCCAAAGTGCATTAAATTGAAAATGAGAAAGCATAAATTCAGAAGGTGTGTACATTGGCAAGAAGCATTGAAGCAAAAAGGCATACAACAAATGGGCCTAAAATAAGGGCTAACTGTACCTCTGTGCAACTGAAATGGATTATGCTAATTGTTTCAGCAGTGGTACCCAAGTGTCAAACATTATATTTTTCAAATTCTGTGAAATGAGCAGAAGGCATATAATTACAACTGCAGCATGTGTTAATCAATATTTGTCTTCCATCCATGCTCACCGTGGAATTGTGTAAGAGCAATAGGCTCATAAGTTATTTCAAAAACTTCTTGTATTTAATATACAACATCTCCTTAAAGCCATGGTGGATTTTTGAAACGATGCCATTTTGTAATCCTACATGCTGGAAACAAGAATAAAACAGCAGTTGCAGCAGCTGTGTTATGATATATATATTTGTATTCAGTCATGGTTCTTGCAAGTGTGGTTACAAAGTGGCAGCACATTAGAATCAAACGGTGACCTTATGGACATAATGTATACATGGTAATTAGAGCCTTTCAGTTTTTATGTGTGTGTTCTAAGTTGCATGGACTGAATTTCTCTTTCATTTGACTTTCAAGCAGGAATAAAGGGGATATTTCATCAGTGTACATTTCTTATATTTCAGTATTTTTGTTCACCTTCCACAGATCTTTACAGATATGGAATCAGTCACGCAATAGTACATAAAAATGTGTGCAAGGCATTTGTCATAACACAATTAGCAAGTTTATATTGATATATAGGTTAAGTAAGAAGGTAATAAAAAATGAATAAGTTAAGTTATACATTAAATAATATCTTATAGTTATTGATATTATAATTAAGTAAAAGTAGAAAAAAAAGAACCATGATCATTAGGATGTTAATTGATAATATTCATCCAGACTGTAGAACATATGTTCTATAAGATAACTCCTTAGTGTGGATTTAAAACACTTAACACCATTTGATAGAATTTTAATATTTAATGGTAAATGGTTATAGATCCTACTTCCAGAATACAGGACTCCTTTTTGCACTAATGTTAAATTTGTAGAAGACAGATGTAAGTTGTAGTTGTAATGTGTATTTATATCATGAATTTCCAAATTAGACAGAAATAGACCTCTATTCTTGTTGACAAAAACAAGTAATGGAAAATATATTGAAATGGAAGTGGCAATATTTGTTATTGTTTATATAATTGATGGCATGAATCATGTCTACCAGTATTTGTAATAATTCTTATTATTCTTTTTTGAATTTTAAAAATTCTGTCACTGTTATGTGAATTACCCCCAAAAATAATACGATATGACGTAACTGAATGTACATAAGAAAAATAAGTCATTTTCAATATATCTAAAGACATAAATGGTTTTATTGCCCTAATAGCATAACAAGCCTTATTTAGTTTTGATGTTAATTCAACAATGTGATCTTTCCACAACAATGTACTATCGATGATCAAGCCTAAAAATCTAGTACTATTAATATTAGTAATTATTGTATTAGAAGCAATTATTTGCATTTATATTTCATTATGTTTTTTATCACTATCATACTAATGGTAACAAAAACAATAGTGATAATAGTTATGTTTGTTGTTGATATTAAACCCTGTAAAGGTGAAACATATCTGTTAATATAAGGACTGGGTGTGTACCTTGCAGTAAACACTTTCCATCTTGGTTATAAAAACCAGTTTGTTGGTTGTTGTTTTAAGTCCTGTACAAAAATATAAAAGCAATGTGAGGACATAAACAATTTTTTAATGTTAGACCTGATAGTATGTAAAGTTACCACTAGGTTTTGAAAGGTTAATTATAATGTGTTAATTATTGCATTGGCACTTTGCCTTAGCCATTTCATTACTGTGCTGTTTTGTAAATACGAGCATTTTAGTTCCATTGTGTTCTGCCATACTTTTGACATATCAGTCCCATGTGTTGTGTGTCCACTACATAATTTGTGTTAAATACAAAGGTTCAAAGACTGAAATGCAGTGCTTTGTATCACCATGGTGTTCACAGAAATGTTAGGTAACTAGCTGCCAGTGAGTTTGCCTTGTGTTCTGCCGTCCATGTCCTCTGATACATAGTTTGTATTAGCTACACACTGCATGTTGGAAGTGCACGGGTAGAGCAGCAGGTTTCACATATTGTTCGTTGTTACCTGTGTAATTCTGTTATCTGTGGACCCCTGTAACTAATTAACACTGTGTACAGTGTATAGGATTGCAGAGATAGTAGAACAACAGAGTTAACAGAGCAGATTCATAGTGTAACACATTGAAGATAAACCAGATTTTTAGGAGAAATGTAATAATAATCCATATTGTAAAAAAGTAGTAACTTTTTTAATACATCTACTTGCACCTTTGGGTAAATAATCTAACTACACCAAAGTATTGTGAGCAGAAGAGATTGTAGTAACAGGTCCCTGAAATGTAAAGTTATACCAAAACAAAATGTTTACAAGTGTCATTGGATTTTCAGGATCAAACTGTATGGAGAAAATGTGATCACAATTGATGTAAAATCATACTGGCAGCTGTTTGTGGAAGAGGTGTTCAATCCATTCTATATATTTCAAGCATTCAGTGTGATCTTGTGGTCCCTTGATGATTATTTTTACTATGCAGGTTGCATTGTATTTTTGACTGTAGTGTCAGTTGTCACTTCTCTTTTCCAGACACGAAAGGTAAGGACATGTTTTGATACACCTTCATTCTTCTTACTTCCGTACTATTAGCAGTGCCAACATAGGATGAGTAAATGTTTGAACCTTGTAGGCGAAAGTAACATAAGCATCATTCAGTGTAGGGTTATGCCATGTAGCGTGAAAAAATGTGGTTAAACACAATGTTTAACCCTTCATTGTATATTTTGAACTCGCTGTATCCTTACATTAACAGACCATTGGATTTAAACAGAGTTTGTTCATTCTAAATGTGGAAGGGTCATTATCTATCCATGTGCCATTGCATTGGGTTTACTAATTTCCTAAATTATTTATATGTAGAATGTAAAATAACATGGCTTCCTTGTGATATCTGCTGGGTTCTGTTCTGGCTAAAGTAAAAAAAGTGAGGCTTTAGGTGGATACAGGTAATACATTTAAAAGTAAAATTTGGGGCTGGGCTGAATGCTTCTTGGGCAAGGCTAGTTGAAATTCTAAAATTTTTGGCATACTGACCTCACTCTACTCCTATTACTGAGTCAGGATAGCTTATATAGTAAAGTGAGTGGGCTGTGGGCTGGAGTAGCAGGGAAATTGGAGGTTTGATTGTCAGTGGTAAAGAGATTTTGCTCTTTGTCACAAATCAGGATCAGCTCTGGAGACCACCATGGGTGCCAAGGACCAGGGCTTGTAGCTAACCAGTTACCTTCTAATATAATGGCTTATTAGTATCTCTTTATTGTATGTTTTTATGGCACAGCTCTTGATTAACTGAGTGTAAAGTTAACCTCACTTTGTACTCTACTTTTACACTGCAGTTGCGGACAACCAAATACCATGGTTAGCAAAACGGGATATAAATGCAAAATTGCATAATTGAATTATGCAGTTGGTGTGAAGTTGCTGTACATCTGCACCATAATTGCACTTTTTTTTTTTAGTGTAGTGTTAGCTTCTGTGTTGGGGTGTATCAGGGAGAGAAGTTTGGTTGCTGAGAAATATAGCAGCAGAATTAGTGGGTTTGTCACTGAAGAAAAAATATGAAGACCAATTTTACAGTGTAGTTTATTTATACAGTATTTATTTTTTGTTTCAGCAAAGTGAAACACTGAGAGATTTAGTTGCTACTGTGAATGCTACCACAGTTACTGTGTGTCGGAGAGATAAAGGTATGTTTGTTGCTGTCTTGTGCTGATGTAATTAGAAGGGTATATGAGTGCCATTGAAAACACTGTCATTGTTTTTAAAGATGGTGAGAGTGTTGATATAAACATGAATTGAACTGGTGTTTCCTTACTTGACTGAAAGACAAAATTATGAGTTTGTAATGGATCCTTTGAAATTGTAATTAAGCATTTTGGCCATTGCTTTAATAACTGAAATGATTTCCTTGATAAAGGTAGCCCAAAGGTGCTTTCATTTATTTGTTTCAAGATGTTGTGTCATCTTGTTGATATATTTATCTAAGTGGTCATTTTCTTGGCAGTGTTACAACTGCACTGTATGTGTAGATGAGATGTTGCATGTATTTCAGCTTGTGTGGACATTCCTGCAAGTTACCTAGTTCCTGGAGATGTTATCATCATACCACAGCATGGTTGTGTCATGGCTTGTGATGCTGTGCTACTTATGGGTAATTGTATTGTAAATGAAAGCATGCTAACAGGTAAGATGATTTCAGTTGTCTGTTGTGTGGATTTGTGATAGTTCATTTGTATTAACTTACTTTAGAGAATGTTTCACCAATTCCATACTATTTCTTATGTAGAGGACCTTCCTGTTAGTGCAGGGGAACTTCTTTTTAATGCATGAAGCTATATGTCTAATCCCCCACGTGTGTTTTTAACGTTTGTATAGGGACATTTGTCATCACCTTTAGAAGGGGACTATTTAGTATTTTCCACAACTCGTTGCCTCACTTAGGTAGAAGAGTTGAACGCTTCTGCCATGTTGTGCGGAGTAGATTTGGACTTCTAACAGAATGAAAAAACTTTATCTTAAACACATTACAAGTGCCATTGACGCAGAAGCTGCAAATGCCTCTGTTATCAGGAGAGTATTCAGGCTAGCACCAGTTTTGTCCAGTTTCTCTGCACCTTCTCAACAGATAGTTGTTGTAACATTAATTGAACTGATGCTTTAAGTCTAATTGTGGTCCTGATGTTACTCTTACTCCTGCCACTGTACTGTGCTTGTGCGGTAAGCATTCAAGCAGTAATTTGTTTGCATGTGTCCAAGTGCCTCACATGAGGTACACATTGTAACAAGTGTTTGAACATAATGTATGTATGAAAAGTGTTCTCTAAGAAGAGGAAGAAGAAAATGGTGCCATAAATTTCAGGATGTTATGGTTCTTTATAGAACAGTTTATAAAATTGTAAATAAATGATAACAAACAGGAAGTTATTTGTGGGATTGCTTCCACGAAACACTGTGGCCATGACCATGTGTACATTCTTTTAGTTCTCCGTCATGTACATACATATACCATCCTTTGTAACTCTTCTCTTTTTCACCTGTCTCGTCTCTCACACATGAAGTGGCAGATTTCCTGAAGTTGGCATCATACAGTTCAGTTTCTTTTACAACTTTCATTACAGTGTTAAACTGAAATTTTTGTTAAATGGTATTTGTTAACATGAAACATTTTTACATAAAATATATAGTAAGTCAGTCCAATATGTGGGTCTGCAGCTTCTCACTAGCTGGGATTGTGGGTTTGAATCATAGCAGAGGCATGGATGTCTGTCTCTTGTGAGTGTTGTGTGTTGTCAGGTAGGGGTCTGTGCGTCAGGCTGATCACTCACCCAGAGGAGTTCTATTGAGTGTGATAATGAAGCCTCAATAATGAGGAGGACCTGGCCGACTAGGGGCTGGGCTGTTGTGCCATGGAAAAATATACACTAAATTTATATTGTAAATTGCTGGGCCCAGATAGAAAATGTCATGCAGAAATTGTTATTTTGGTCTTCATTAAAAAGGCATTTCACTGTATGTAGGTTCTTGAAGCTCTACATCACTCACTCACTCATTCATTCATTCACTGACTCACTCACTGACTTACTCATGCACATACCCACTCACCCATCTTTCTTGAAACACTTTAACCCATTAGAACACTAATTTTTTAACCCTTCAGCGTGGGGCATTTAAATCCCCGTTCAGGCGAAAATGGCAATTTTGTACATTTGTATTTTAGTCATGCAAATTAATTTTTATTGACTTCAATACATACCCCTGTTGTGCTGTGATGTTGGGTTGGTCCCTGAAGTGCTTATTTATAAGTTTTTGTGGTGTGATACACCCTAAAGAAAGGAGTGTGCAAGGATTTACAGATGCTCCAGTAGGATCGCAAATTTGGTTTTTTCACTTGGGACATGAGGACACATAATGCACAGTAAGCT